>ERZ842401.43-NODE-43-length-148578-cov-12.079947_pt1 | contig 148578 bp, 115 predicted proteins | sample MGYA00521270_ERZ842401 | MGnify/ENA primary metagenome ERZ842401 (study PRJEB31892, sample SAMEA3878208) | bioreactor metagenome | biome: Moose rumen | place: Sweden | collected 2011-10 | study: EMG produced TPA metagenomics assembly of the PRJEB12797 data set... | reverse complement strand
TTGGCATATAAGTCTCTCAGAGGGGCTTTTCAGGTCTCTTTTTGGCATATAAGCCGAATTACTGATAAATTTCCTTCAACCTTTCGCTTAACGTCTCGGTAGATATATCGTTGGCGATGATTGTGCCATCGGGTCCAATGAGCATCAAATGTGGTATAGCGTTTACGCCGTAAAACTCTACCGGCAAAGATTTCCAGCCTGAAAGGTCGCTGAGGTGTGTCCAGTTCATATTTCTACGCTGTATCACACCGCGCCAGGCATCGCCGTCTTGGTCGAAAGAGATACCCACTATTTCGAAACCTTTGTCGTGGTACTTGTCATAGAGTGCCTTCACGTTGGGCAACTCGCCCATACACGGGCCGCACCACGTAGCCCAGAAGTCTAAGAGTACATAACGCCCGCAGCCTACGTATTCGCTGAGGTGATGCATAACACCAGCCGTGTCGGCCATCTCAAAGTCAGCGAAATGCTGTCCCACCTGCGTACGCTTGTAGGCATCAATCAGTTTTTTTGCACGTCCCAAGCACGGCTCTTGCATAAAAGCATTGACGGGGGTGTCAAGACTAATAAGGAAGTCGTGGTCGAAATCATTGAGTTGGTTCAGCACAATATAGGCAGGCCAACGCATACGTGTGTTGTACTTCAAATCCTGCTTAGCGCGCGCATTGATAATCGTCGTGAGCGAATCGGAAAGGTTGTAGAAGTAAGCCAATTCCTGTTCTGTGAGTTCTCCGTTGTTACGCTTATCGGTCAGTTGCTCTGCCAGTGTTTTTAGTGGTTGCAACGTTGTATTGACAAAGGTTTGATAGTCCGAAAGACCACGATTTTCCTCGCTACCCGCCACGGTTTCTTCTTCTAAGTTCACATAAGGCTCGCCTTCAAGAAACACAACCAGGTGCTTTGCCTTTTCGCCTTTCGTGGCAACGTAGGCCAGATGTTTTCCTGCCGCCTCGCCGCGAAAAGTAAAAGTGCCGGCGGCATCTATCTGTATGCTGTCTATAGGTTCTTCGCCGATAGGAATGAGATAAACCATTTTTGTGCCGACGGGGGCTTTTCCTGTCACCACATAATGCTGTGCGGAAAGTGTCGCAGTGCTTACCGTTGCAAGGAGCAAGAGAAATAATTTTTTCATCGCTTAAGAAATAGTTTTTTCAATTTACCGCCGCAAAGATACGCTAAAACACTATATCTTTGCGGCGAGTATATCAAATTTATGGAATGGCTTAGAGAAACCCTGCTCGGTGCTACGCCCGTTCAGGCGGTTATCATTATATGTTTGATATGTGCTTTGGGACTATCGCTTTCCAAGACACTTCGCTGGCGTGGCATTAGCCTCGGCGTGGCTTATGTATTCTTTATCGGTATACTCTTTGGTGTCATAGGCAACTACGTGCGGCCCGGCACGCCACTTATCAATCCCTATATGCTCGACTATGCCGAAACGTTCGGTTTGGTTATCTTTGTCTATGCCTTGGGGCTCAAGGTGGGTCCGGGCTTTTTTCAGGCGTTTCGTCAGGGCGGCACGCGGCTCAATCTCTTTGCTCTGCTTTGCGTGGGGTTAGGCACGCTGTTGGCACTCCTGCCTGTTTGGACAAATCTTTTGCCGCTGCCCGATATGACAGGTGTTTTGAGTGGAGCCACCACAAACACCCCCGCGCTCGGTGCGGCTCAGCAAGCACTCAAGACTTTTGGTTTCCACTCTGATGCTACGACAGCAGCCCTGGCTTGTGCGCTGACGTATCCCGTAGGTGCTGTGGGGGTGATAGTGGCTCTTATGTTAGTGCGGCGACCATTGCTATCCCGCAGCAAGAACTATCAAGAAGCGTCCAACACAGAAGAGGCTTTCATCGCCGCTTTCCAAGTGGCTAATCCCGCCATTGTAGGCCACAGCATCAGCGATGTGGCCGAGATGGACGGCGGGCATTTCACCGTGACACGCCTTTGGCGCGACGGCAAGGTGATGCTGCCACAGGCCGATACACGGCTGCAAGAGGGCGACCGACTGATGGTTATCACCGAGCGTACACAACTTGACGCGCTTACCATCTTCTTCGGCCACCGCGACGATACCGATTGGAACAAAGCCGATATAGACTGGAACCGCCTTGACGACAAACTCATTTCCGAGCGTATCGTAGTGACCAAAGCGGCTATCAACGGACGCCGGTTGCGCGACCTACAGTTGCGCACGCGCTATGGTGTAAATGTGAGCCGTGTGAAACGTGGCGACGTGCAGTTAGTGGCTCGTTCGTCGCTGGTGCTTCTCTTTGGTGACCGCCTTACCGTGGTAGGCCCTCGCGAGGGTGTAAACAAAGTGGCCACACAACTCGGCAATGCCATTGGTTCGCTCAACACACCTAACCTTGTAGCCATTTTCCTCGGTATGGTACTCGGGCTGTTGCTCGGTGCGCTGCCGCTCTTTGTGCCAGGCATCAACACACCTATCCATCTGGGATTGGCAGGCGGCCCTATAGTGATGGGCATCATAGTAGGTGCTTTTGGACCCCGCCTGCACATGGTAACCTATACCACCACCTCTGCCAATCAACTCCTGCGCTCGCTCGGCCTCTCTATGTATCTGGGCTGCTTAGGACTTGATGCCGGAGCCGACTTCTTAGCCACAGCCAGCTCTCCCTCAGCACTGATATGGCTCGCTTGGGCTTTGCTTATCACTATAGTGCCTGTGATGCTCACCGCGGTGCTTTGTGTGGTATTTGGACACCGTAGTTATGCCAGCACTGCCGGTATGCTCTGTGGCGCAATGGCTAACCCTATTGCCCTTGACTATGTGGCAGAAACTACAAGCGACGACAAAGCCTCGGTAGCCTACGCCAGTGTCTATCCGTTATCTATGTTCGTAAGAGTGATTATCGCACAAATTATTGTCATTCTCTGGTTCGCTTAAGTAAAAGTGAAACCTTATCTATCCTATGGAGATTATCCTAAATCCTAAATACCGTTTTCTTCACGATTTCCTTGAACATATAGAGGAACACTTTGCTACAGGCGAAATAGTGCAGCAGTCGTTCAACGAGATACGCCTGTTGCGCGTGGACGAATTGACGCTGAGTGTGAAGCGTTATGGCCACTCGCTACGAGGACGTTTGAAATTCTACAAAATGGCAAAGGGAAAACGTGCTTTTATAGGTCAGCGACTGCTACGCGAACGCGGTTACGACAGTCCCGAACCCGTGGCTTTTGTGCGTTTCAGGCGGCGTATGCTCACCGAGCGCACCTATTTCGTTACTATACGCTCCTCGCTGCAACACTCGTTTGACGACGTTTCAATGCTCTCAGCAAAAGAACAAACCGAACTGGTGAAAGCCTTAGCCGCTTACACTAAGCGTATGCACGAAGACGGATTTATCCACCACAACTACAAAAGCAAACACATCCTTTTCGACCGCAATGAAGAGAAAAGCGGGTGGCGTTTTGCACTGCTCGACGTTAATAGGGTACATCGCCATCGTAAACCCATCGGCATAAACCGCGGGTTAAAAAACTTTGCACGTATTGTGTTTCAGGACGAAGCCTTGTTCTTATGCCTTATAGACGAGTACGCACACCTGCGAGGTATTGATACCGACTACGCCCGAAAAACCGTACTCGCCGCACACACGGCCTACCAAGAAAAAATAGCACACCGAGGCAGATGATTATCCACTGACTGAAAACAAATAATTATTGAAACTTTGTCCTTAGTTAAAACCAACAATACTTCGTCCCGCTTCAGCCATTAAACCACCTTACTACAAACCCGCTAAATCTGTCCGCTCTCCACGAGCCTACATACCCGCTCAAGCATACGGTCATCCCCCTCGGGGTCGTAGCGCTTCTTGAGGTTTTGCCCAAAAAGTCGGGCAAGGCCTTGATAAATCCCAGCCTTGAACGATCCTATAAAGGCACGCACTATCTCATATCCTGTTTGGTTACACTCACGGTCGATGAGTTTTATCAGTAGTTGACCCTCCTTCTTACTCATTTTGCGGATGGTACGCCCATATTGTTCGTTGAGTTCACGCCGCACACGATTGATATGCGCCTTACGCTCGCTCTGTGGCATACCCTCAAGCACCATATACGTTTCCAACACGATGTAGCGCACCTGCACGGCGTAGGGCAGCACTTTTTTCACACGCCGAACCAATAGTCCGTATTCCGCACGCTCGCGCTCGTTGGAAAACACCATTGGCGGGTATTTCTGCACCACAGGCACCGTTATACTCAAATACTTACCCGAGCCATCGCTCACGGTGTCCACCCTCAGTTCGGGAGCCACGGCCACTGCCGGCAAGCCTGTGCCTTCGCCCAAACCGCTATCCTCCTGAGCACGAAGCGAGAGCGGAATGAGAATAACAATAAACAATATGTGGCGAAAGAAGCGCGACATTGATAGAAACAACTCGTTTTTGGCAAGCAAAGATACTACAAAGAAACACTATCCACCCTTTGCCAATCCACAATAATTGTAGGTTTTTACGTAAATTTGCCCCCGAAGCCACCTATTAAAGGTTTTTTATGAAAAGAAAAACAGCTTCTATTAATACAAACTCCGAAGAGGCTATTCTTGTAAAGGGTGCTCGCGTCAATAATCTCAAGAACATTGACGTGAGAATACCGCGCGACAAATTAGTAGTGGTTACAGGCCTCTCGGGTAGCGGAAAATCGTCGCTCGCTTTCGACACACTCTACGCCGAGGGACAACGTCGCTATGTTGAGAGCCTTTCGGCCTACGCACGTCAGTTTCTGGGACGTATGCGCAAGCCCGATTGCGACTATATCAAAGGCATTCCGCCAGCCATTGCTATAGAACAAAAGGTTATAAACCGTAACTCGCGCTCCACAGTAGGCACCTCAACAGAAATCTATGACTACCTGCGGCTGCTTTTTGCACGTATCGGAAAAACTATATCGCCCATCAGCGGCACTGAAGTGAAACGCCACACGGTAAAAGATGTTTTCGACTGCATAAACACCTATTCTGTCGGTACACGCTTCACGGTGCTTGCACCTTTCTATCTTCGCCACGGACGCATCGTGCGTGAGCAACTGGAAACATACCTAAAACAAGGCATTACGCGCTTAGATGTAGATGGGGATATCGTGCATATAGAAGACGTACTCAAAGCCGACTTTTCCGATAACCAACCTCCCGCCTCGTGGCAACCTTCCGGAAACAACGAGCAGCCGTTTGAAAATGTATTTTTACTGATTGACCGCCTCAGTAGCGGCGACGACAGGGAGACGCACACACGCTTGGCCGACAGTTGCCAAACAGCGTTTTACGAAGGCGGCGGACAGATGATGCTACGCGTATATCCCGCACGCACTCTCCACTTTTTTAGCGGTGCTTTTGAGGCCGACGGAATACAATTTGAAGAACCCACCGACCAACTCTTCTCTTTTAACTCCCCACTGGGTGCCTGCCCGCACTGCGAAGGCTTTGGCAAAATAATAGGTATTGACGAGAAACTCGTTATACCCAACACCAGCCTAAGTATCTACGACGATGCCGTGATGTGTTGGCGAGGAGAAAAAATGAGCGAGTGGAAACGTGAGTTTTGCAGGCGTGCCAAACGAAACGGCTTCCCTATCTTTAAGTCCTACAACAGTCTTTCGCAAACCGAAAAAGATATACTGTGGCACGGCGACGCTCAAGAGCAATCGCTGCCACGCGACAGCCAAGTAAGCATTGATGCCTTTTTCGACTATGTACATTCGCAGCAATACAAAATCCAATATCGTGTGATGCTGGCACGCTATCGCGGCAAAACCATCTGCCCTCATTGTCACGGCACACGCTTAAAACCGGAAGCATGCTACGTAAAGATAGGCGGGCGACACATAGGTGAACTCGTAGAACTACCCGTAACAGAACTACTACAGTGGTTTAACAATCTGCAACTCTCAGAACACGAGCAAAAAGTGGGTGAACGCCTCCTCGCCGAGATACGCAGCCGTTTACAATTCCTCTGCAACGTAGGGCTTGGCTACCTCACACTATCACGTGAGTCGCGCACATTATCAGGCGGCGAGAGCCAACGCATCAATCTGGCCACCTCGCTCGGTAGTTCGCTTGTTGGTTCGCTATATATCCTCGACGAGCCGAGTATAGGCCTCCATAGTCGCGACACCGCACAACTCATCAGTGTACTCAAAGCCCTACGCGATGCAGGAAACACGGTGGTTATCGTCGAACACGATGAAGAAATAATGCGTAGCGCAGACTATTGTATAGACATAGGCCCCGAGGCTGGAAGCAATGGCGGAAGAGTGGTGCTACAAGGCACGTTGGAGACAATTCAGCAAATGTCGGCAGAGGAAGTGGCACAGAGCGAGAGCCACACCGCAAAATACCTCCGTGGGTTAGAGCATATTCCCGTGCCGCTATCACGCCGACCCTGGAACAGATACATAGAAGTGAAAGGCGCACGCGAAAACAACCTGCGTGGCATTGACGTGAAATTTCCACTCAACGTTCTCACCGTGGTTACCGGCGTAAGTGGTAGTGGAAAAAGCACACTCGTGCGCTCCATTCTCTACAACGCGCTGTTGCGCCATTTTGATATTAGTAGCGGTGAGCGACCCGGACAATTCCTCGGACTAAGCGGTGACCTCGATGCCCTGAAAAAAGTGGAGTTTGTTGACCAAAATCCTATCGGAAAATCTACGCGCTCCAACCCTGTCACCTATGTAAAAGCCTACGATGAAATTCGCGCACTAATGGCACAACAACCACTTGCACAACAACAAGGTTTTACAGCGGCATATTTTTCTTTTAACACCGACGGCGGACGATGTGAAGAATGTAAAGGCGAGGGTACGGTAAAAGTAGAAATGCAGTTTATGGCCGACCTTAATCTCACATGCGAAGCCTGCGACGGAAAACGATTTAAGCGCGACATTATTGAAATAAGATACAAAGGCAAAAATATATACGACATACTACAAATGAGCGTTGACGAAGCGTTGGATTTCTTTAACCAAAATGGACAGAAGAAAATATGCAAACTCTTACAACCGCTTCAAGATGTAGGCCTCGGATACATTAAACTCGGACAGTCGTCATCCACGTTAAGCGGTGGAGAAAACCAGCGTGTGAAACTGGCCTACTACATAGGTAGCGAAACGGCACAGCCCACACTCTTTATTTTCGACGAACCCACTACAGGCCTCCACTTCCACGACATTAGCAGACTACTAAAAGCCCTTGGCGCGCTGATAGAACGCGGCCACTCCGTTCTTATAATAGAACACAACGCTGAAATAATAAAATGTGCCGACTGGTGTATAGACCTCGGCCCAGAAGGAGGAAACGAAGGCGGCAGACTCGTGGCCGAAGGAACACCCGAAGAAATAGCCCGTCAAAACAAAGGATACACTGCACGCTTCGTGGCTGAAAAACTCAAAGCCTTATAATTCTATTTATGAACAAATAATCTAAAACCTACAACCATTATGAAAACAAAAGTTTCTTTTCTCATTGCGTTCTTGTGTGCCGTGCTACTGACATCGTGTGGCAGTGAACCTGAGTATGCTAAGTTTATTCCCAAGGAAGCCGCTGTGGTAGGACGTATCAACGTAGGCGAAATAGCCAAAAAAGGAGACCTTGCCGACAATGCTTCGCTCGCCGACATCTTAAAGAAAGCTGTGAAAGGCAGTAACCTCTCGGCCAAAGGAAAAGTACTCGCTGAGAAAATAATATCCGACCCCACTATGATGGGTATTGACCTTCGTAAACCTGTGTATTACTATTATAACACCAACAACGAAAGCGATCAATTCGGCATCATTGCTGCTGTGCTTGATAGAGATAATCTCAAAGACTTTCTCAACTTCTGTGCGAAAGAAAATAACGCTGAAGGCACTAAGGAGGAAAACGATATGACCTATCTGGAAACAGACAACATCATCTCCGTATTCAACGACACCTGGCTCATAGTAAAAGAAAAGGGTAACGATGATGCTAAAACCATCATTCAAAGTCTTTTAGCACGTATGGAACTTCAACCTGAACAGACCATAGAAAGCGATGCAGGCTACGTACGTATGTTAAAATCCGACGGACTATTTCAACTCTTGGTAAAAGGTGATATTCTGAGCAAGTTGATGGGTAATATCAATAACGTAAATAACAACAACGAGGCTTCTAAAGAATTAACGAATTTCGATTACATCTTCAACCTCGACTCAGATGATGGCGAAATAACCTTAGACTATGAACCCTATGCCACTACTGATGAAGGGCGAAACAAACTTGCGGCAAACAAAAAACTTTATGATGAAATACAAGGCGAATACGCCAATTTTATTAACGAAAACGCATTGTTTACGTTAGTTTGCAATATCCACGGCAAAGAATGTGTGGCATTTATAGAAAAATTAAGTTTGCCCACTGAACAAGTTCAAATGATTGCTAAATACCTTGGGGCTATCAATGGCGATGTCGTTTACACCATAAACCAAATAAAACCCAACCTATCCGACCTTGATATGCGTATGTTTGCGAAGGTAAGCAACCCTAATCCCTTCTTGGAATTAAAAAGTATTGGCACACAAATTCCAGGAGTAAAAGAGTTTGCTGCAAACGAGTTTTCGTTCTCCCTCGGACAAATGCTACCTATCTCTGATCTTGTTTCTGAAATAGGTTTAGCCGCCGAAAGTGCTGCACAACCCAATGGAAATATACTTGTAAACTTTGGTGTAAACAACAACAGCAATGTCTATGCATCATTGGCACTTAATAGTAATGGCTTTGACAAGGTGCAGAATCCTATTAACAAAGATGTGTTCCACGGACGCTGCGCCTATTGCTACTTCAATAGTACCAATGCGCTTGACATTGTAAAACTATGGGCAAAAAACAACAACCAAGCCGACGACTATGAATTTAAGATAGGTACGCACGTTCTGGGACAGATAGACTACGCAGAGTTCTATACCACTACCGAACAAAAATGTAAACTAAAAATAGTGATGCGCGACAAAGACAAAGATGGCCTTGCCACATTCTTTAGCGAAATTACCAATATCGTCAATATATTTAGTTAGAAAGTTTTAGAGGTTGAAAGGGTTAGACTTTTCAACCTCTAAACCCTAATAAATCTATGAACAAACTCCTTTGGAAACTCGTTCGTCTTCAGATTAGTCCGTGGCAATTGGCGGGATTCGCACTTGCCAACGGATTAGGCCTTGTGGTGGTTCTCTTTGGCATACAATTCTACGAAGACTGTGCGCCCATATTCACTGCCAACGATAGTTTTATGAAGGAGCAATACGTGGTTGTTACAAAAGAGGTGGGACTAAACGGGTTGACAGGAAAAAGCACACCTACCTTTAGCGAACAAGAAATAGCCGACATTGCATCACAACCTTTTGTAGATGAACTTTCTCCTTTTACAGCCGCCAATTTCAGTGTGGTGGCTTCCATAAGTAGCACCACAACAGGCGTAGGCTTTCAAACGGAAATGTTTTTAGAGGCTTTGCCTGATAAATATCTTGATATAAACCTCAACACCTGGCACTGGGACAAAAACCAAGAGCAAGTGCCTATCGTCATTCCACGCAATTACCTTAACCTCTACAATTTTGGTTTTGCCGCAGGAAGAGGACTGCCTGCATTATCCGAACAAGTAATAAGTATGATACCCATACGTCTCTTTCTTTCAGGCGAAAATGGTGCTATAATAAAGGAAGGACGTGTGGCAGGGTTTAGCAACCGACTAAATACCATACTTGTGCCACTACCTTTCCTTAAAATTGCTAACGATAGTTTGGCTAAGCATACCCAAACAGCCACTACACGACTATGTATAAATGTAAACAACCCCACCGACGCGCGTTTGGCAACCTATCTCTCAGACCACGGATACCGCACAGAGGGAACAAGCGGTGACACAAGCAAAATAGCATTTTTCTTACGCATTATTGCTTTTATTGTAGTGGCAATAGGACTTGCTATTTGCGCATTGGCGTTCTTTGTAATGCTGTTAAGCGTTTTCTTACTATTACATAAAAATATGGAAAAAGCGCGAACGCTGAGACTAATAGGTTATAAAGTCTATTACATCTGTTTGCCATATTATGCGCTTATTATAGCAATCTATACAATTAGTTTACCACTTTCTCTTTTCGTTATTAAGTCAGTAAGAGAATACTATTTAGCCTATATATCATCAATGAGTGAACATATTAGTATAGAGATGGCAAATACTACAATAGTTATAGCTTTCCTGCTTAGCATTTCTATTTGCTCGCTTGCCGCTTTAATCGTTTGGAATAAGGTAAGAAACAACACCTAACAAGAGTTTTCCACTTTTCCGTCGCATTTTACTTTTTCTATTGGTTTTAGTAATTTTTGTTTTATATGATTAAATTACGCTAACTAAAAATAAGAAGAAAAGAAGGGTTGGAATAAGTGGAGAAAAAAAGCGTAAAATTCTTGCGTAGTTAGTTATAGTCTTTGAACTGTTGTTTATTCACACATTTTTCACCTATAAAAATTATAGACATTAGGCTTAAATAGGAGTTTTGAAAGTAAAAATTACTATGTTTTTCCACACTGCGTGGATAATAGTAGGAAGTATTTTTTTTCAAGACAAAAGGTGTGGAAAAAGTTTGTAGAGAGAGTTTTTATTGCGGCATATTAGAGAAAATTGCGTGGATAAATATAACCAAGAGAGACAAAGCAGGAATGATTGGAACGAAGCGTTGTTTTCCTAAAGTTTTGAGCCACTTTTAATATAGTTTTCCACTATTTACTAACTTTGTGGCGCAGAGGAAATAAATAACTATATTTACAATGCGCAAACTTCTTATAGAAGAACTCCATAGATTGTCGCCCAGCGATTATGCAATGACGATGAAACTACCACTGGCTGTGGTGCTTGATAATGTGCGTAGTTTACATAATGTAGGGAGTGTATTTCGCACGGCCGATGCTTTGCTAATAGAAAAAATAATTTTGTGCGGAATTTCAGCTCAGCCGCCTTCTCCAGAAATTCATAAAACAGCCTTAGGTGCAGAACTCACTGTACCTTGGCAGTATCAAGCCGATACATTGACGTGTGTGAAATGTCTGCAAAAATCGGGATACAAAGTTTATGCCGTAGAGCAAGTAACTGATAGTACACCTTTACAAGCCTTTCGCGTACCCTTAAATAGTTCTGTCGCTATAGTATTTGGTCACGAAGTAAAGGGGGTGAGACAAGACGTGATAGATATTTGCGATGGAGCAATAGAGATTCCACAATTCGGTACAAAACATTCGCTTAACGTATCTGTTAGTGCAGGCCTCGTAATGTGGGAAATATTTAAACAAATGAAGTATAGGTAATATGTCCAGCGTGCAGTATGTACATAATGATGAACGAATAGATTGTGTTGAGGAAAAATCGCGTGACGGCGGTGAGCGATTGCTGCATTATGTTTGGCTTCATAGAATGTGGCAACCTGCTGTGCTAAAAACTACCGATGGAAGAGATATACAAATTATAAATACGGGGCGTATAAATGTACATGCTGGTCCAGACTTTTTTAACGCCACAGTACGAATAGCCGATACTATTTGGGTGGGAAATATAGAAATTCACTATAATTCTTCTGATTGGTATGGCCACGGACATCACACAGATAGTCGTTACAACAATGTTGTTCTTCACGTTTGTAAACACGCCGACAAGGATGTATATACACAAGAAAGACACCTTATACCACAGATAGAAATAAGTGTGCCAGAATATGTACAGAGCAATTATCAACAACTGATAAATGAGCTGGAATACCCGCCTTGCTATCGTATTCTTTCCAATATCAATGGAATAACTTTGCGGGGATGGATTGACAGAATGTGTTTTGAACGAATGGAAAGCAAAACAGCCCGTATAGAGACTTATCTCCAAGAAAATAAAAACGACTGGGAGCGTACTTTCTTTATTGCTCTTTCAAGGGCTTTTGGCTTTGGAGTGAATGCAGAGGTTTTTGAGCGGTGGGCAATGAGTATTCCGCTGAATTCTATAGCACATCATCGCGACAATGAATTCCAAGTGGAAGCTTTTTTCTTTGGACAAGCCGGAATGTTGGAAGATGACAAAATAAAACAAAGTGATACGTATTTTCAAAATCTAAAGAGCGAATATGATTTTCTGAGAAATAAGTTTAATCTCTTGCCTATAGATTATAAAGCGTGGAAATTTCTTAGGATGCGTCCTCAGAATTTTCCTACAATTCGCTTAGCTCAGTTGGCTATGCTTTACGTGAAAGGTGCATTGTCGTTCAGTACTATTTTGGAAGCCGATGGTATTAAATCACTAACAAAATTACTCACCACTGGTGTTTCTTCTTATTGGAAAACCCACTACGTGTTTGGAAAAGAAAGTACTCCGAGTACTAAACAAATACAAAAAGCTTCTATTCAACGTTTGATACTTAATGCTATTTGTCCCGTGTTGTTTGCTTATGGTAGGTATAGTGGAAAAGACGAATTAACAGAACGTGCTTTTAATTTGCTTGAAAAATTTCCTGCCGAGGATGACAGAATAGTGAGACGTTGGGGAGAATTAGGTATAAAAGCCGAAAATGCCGCTGATTCGCAAGCTCTGATACATATGTATAACGCTTATTGCCAACGCAAGGATTGTCTGCGTTGCATCATAGGAAGAGAATATCTAAAAAAAGTTTAAGAGGTTGAATAATTAAATATGGACTACGTTTTTGAACTCACAATAAAAGTGCGTGATTATGAGTGCGACATACAAGGTATTGTAAATAATGCCAACTATCAGCACTATATTGAGCATACGCGTAACGAATTTTTAAGAAGTGAAGGAGTTAGTTTTGCGCAACTCCACGATGAAGGAATAGACACCGTAGTGGCTCGCCTCTCTATGGTTTATAAAAATCCTTTGCGACCCAACGATACGTTTGTTTCTCGATTGGCAGTGAAAAAGGACGGAATAAAATTTTTTTTCTACCAAGATTTGTTTCGCTTGCCAGATAACACACATATTCTCCACGCTGATGTAACCATAGTGACGCTTATAAACGGACGTTTGCGCGATTGTGAGAGGCTTAATAAACTATTTGCTAAGTATTTCTAATGAACGAAACGATATATACTATTGCTCTTAGTCGTTTGCCAGGGATAAATTTATCTATTGCTCTACGGCTGTACGAAAAATACGGTTCGGCAGAAGCTATCTTTGCACTCAAAAATCCACCTGAGGATATGAATGAGCGAGGAAAGAAAATGCTGATGGAGGCTATTTCTAATAGGAAAGAAGTGATAGAAAGAGCCAAAGTAGAATTAGATTATTGTAACGAAAAAGGAATACAAACTATATGTTTTAATGATGCTCGCTATCCAAACCTATTAAGAAACTGCGACGATGCTCCGTTGATATTGTTTTATTTAGGCACAGCCGACTTGAACACGAAGCGTATAATAAGCGTAGTAGGTACGAGACGTATTACTGAATACGGCAAAGACCTTTGTCGAAACTTTTGCTGCGACTTAGCACGATTACTCCCCGACACATTGGTAGTAAGTGGTTTGGCCTATGGAGTAGATATACACATACACCGTGGTTGTTTAGAGAATAATTTAGATACCGTGGCAGTTTTGGCGCATGGGTTAGACCGAGTCTATCCAGCATTACACAGGTTAACAGCAGCAAAAATGACAAAACATGGCGGACTACTCACAGAATTTCTTACACAAACACAACCAAAACCTGAGAACTTTGTGCGACGCAATCGCATAGTGGCAGGAATGTCTGTAGCAACAGTGGTGATAGAAAGCGCAGAGCGAGGTGGAGCACTTATAACAGCACGTTTAGCGCAGGATTATAACCGTAATGTTTTTGCTTTTCCCGGAAGAGCCAACGATCAATACAGCCAAGGATGTAATAATCTTATTAGTAATAACGTGGCGGGACTTATTTCTTCAGCCGAAGATTTCGTAAAACAAATGGGCTGGGAAGTAAATAAGAAAAAGCACGTACAACGAGAATTATTTCCAGACCTCACTGAACAAGAAAAAAAGGTTTGTCAATTACTTGCTCAAGACGATCGTAAACAACTAAATCAATTGGTTGTGGAGAGCGGAATTTCTGTATCTATTCTAACGTCCGTACTATTTGATTTAGAATTAAAAGGAATAGTAAAACCTATACCTGGTGGACGATATAGATTGCTCAAATGAATTATGGAGAGTTCTATAGTCTGTTGATAACGAACAAAAAGAGCCAAAAGGATAATAAAAGATTAAAGACCTGTCAATAATAAAACTATACCGTGGGAATTAATAGAATCTACATTATAACTATCAAAGTTCTAAGCGATAGACGTTAGTATTTCTTTGTTTGAATCCGTAATTCTTATAAAGTGAATTTGCTGCTTGACGTTCGGGACGAGAGGTGAGATTAAGGCTTTTAGCTTGGAGGGTGCGGGCAGTATAAATGGCATGATTTATAAGTTGTTTTCCGTAACCACGATGGCGACACGAAGGCGATACTATTACATCTTCTAACCATGCTTTGCAGCCTGTAGGCGAGTTGGCTGTGCAAAGTGTATAAGTAGCACAAATATCCCCATTTTCATCTGAGCCAAAGAATAAATGTGTGTTTTTATTTTCTAAAAGCGCAGAAAGCAGAGCAATGGTGTAGGTAATTGATTTTTTTGTAAGAGAAGGCAATAGAGTATTTAAGGCAGTTACAAAATTTTCAGATGCCGTTTTTGCAGGCACTATATGCAGTAAATTGAGTTTTTGAAGTAATTGGCCGTATGTAGTATGGAGCACAGGATGTAAAACATCTGAGGCTATTTCGCAGAGAGGTTCAAGAACAAAACGTCGCTTGGCTATAGACGGGTGGGGAAGAATTAAGGTATTAGAATTAATGATTTCGTTACTCAAGGCAAGCAAATCTATATCAATAATGCGGTCGTGGTATTGGTTATTGTTACTTTTAGATGTACGGCCAAGGTCTCGCTCTATTTGTTCGGTAATGTTTAGTATTTCGTGGCTTGAAAGTGATGTTTCAAAAATTGCGGCTGCATTAATAAAAACATTAGAAGAAATAAACCCTTGCGGCTGTGTTTCATAAAAGTTTGAAATATTACGGAGTTTTCCAATACGCTCCGTCATTAGGCAAATAGCTTTTTGTATTTGCTCTTGGCGATGGCCTATATTGCTTCCTAAACTAACAAAGAGTAGTTTTATCAAAATAAAAAGAGATTTGACGTTAAGGGGTGTGTACAATTAATCTATTCACGTTTCGGAAGTAGTGTAAAAGAATGAGCTATATCCTGTGGAACGTGCGTTCCATATTATTGCCTTGTAATGACAAGAAAGAAAATAGTAAACCTTTTGGCTTAAGGGTCAAATACAGTAATGTGCTGGATGTCTCAAACCTATTTTCTATAAGGGTTGATTGCTCAATGCTCTTATAGGGTGTAACTGCGCCTTGTTTGCTATACTTGCTACACTGATAAGTTTTTATTATTTTCGAAACTTGAATTAATTAACGATTAGCATAGCATCGCCATAAGGACCAAATTTATAACCTTTTTTCAAAGCTTTTTCATAGGCTTTCATAGTGTTTTCATAACCTCCAAAGGCGGCAGCAAGCATCAGTTGTGGTGTCATAGGTAGATGAAAATTAACTAAAAGAGAATCTGCTACACGAAATTCATAAGGAGGAAATATAAATTTATTAGTCCAACCATCGTATTCTTTAATTCTTCCGTAAGTACCTACTACAGCTGTTTCAAGAGCGCGCATAGTGGAAGTTCCTATAGCTAATATACGTTGTTCCTTTTCTCTGGCTTCGTTCACGCGATTAACACAAGTGGTGTCAATACGCATTTGTTCGCTGTCGGTCTTATTTTTTGATAGATCTTCTACGTCGGCACTTTGGAATTGATTGAGTCCTATATGAAACGTAACAAAAGAGGTATCAATTCCTGCAATCTCCATACGTTTAAGCATTTGCTTAGAAAAGTGGAGACCTGCAGAGGGTGCACCTACAGCACCTTCTTCTTCTGCAAAGATTGTTTGATATCGTTCTAAGTCTTCTGCTTCGTAGTCGCGCCCAATGTATTTGGGTATAGGTGCTTCGCCGAGTTTAAAGAGTGTTTGTTTGAATTCTTCGTGGTCGCCATCATAAAGAAATCGCAGTGTTCGCCCACGGTTTGTAGTGTTGTCAATAACTTCTGCTACTACACTACCATCTTCGCCGAAGAAAAGTTTATTTCCTATACGAATTTTACGAGCAGGATCAACAATTACATCCCATAAGCGAAATTCTTCGTTAAGTTCACGTAGAAGAAATACCTCTATGCGCGCTCCAGTTTTTTCCTTATAAGCATAAAGACGAGCGGGAAATACACGTGTGTTATTAAAAATAAAAAGATCGTGCTCGTGGTAATAGTCAAGCAAATTGATAAACTCTTTGTGTTCCACCTTTCCTGTGGTACGATGAAGCACCATAAGTTTACACATATCACGCGACAATGGAGGATATTGTGCTATTTTTTCGGGAGAGATGGAGAATTTGAATTGAGAGAGTTTCATTTATATAGAAGTTTAAGAGGTTTAATAAGGTTTTATGTCTTAAATGTTTGCAAGTATTGTAGTTTTTTAGACATTAAACCTTATTGTTTAACCATTCAATAAAATTATTTAATGTTAGACAATCTTCTACGCGTGTTTTTCCAACTCGTATGCGTCGTAATGCGGTGAGGTGTGCACCGCTATGTAAGGCAATACCTATATCGCGTGCCAAAGATCGTATGTAAGTGCCTTTTCCACAAGTGACGCGCAATTGCAGATGCGGCAATTGACAATCCAGTATTTCTATTTGGTGAATATGTACAGTTTTTGGCGTTAGTGTTACTTGGCGTCCTTTGCGTGCTAAATCGCAAGCACGGTCACCTGCAATTTTGCAGGCGGAGAAAATGGGAGGTACTTGTTGTATTTCACCTATAAATTGTGGAAGTGTTTGCTTAATTAACTCAAGGGTGATGTGTGTTGTAGGAAAAGTTTTGTCAATAGGGTGTTCAAGGTCAAAACTTGGTGTTGTAGCACCTATGAAAAGATTGGCAATATATTCTTTTTCTTGATGTTGCAGTGTTTCTATCTGTTTAGTAGCACGTCCTGTGCAAAGAATTTCTACACCCGTAGCTAAGGGATCAAGAGTACCTGCGTGGCCTACTTTTAGTTTCTTTAAACCGAGACGATGACACAACTCATAGCGTACACGTGCCACAAGTTGAAAAGAAGTCATACGATAAGGCTTGTCGAAAGCAAGCACTTCTCCGGTGATAAAGTCCATTCTTTGATGAAGAGAAAAAAATGAATGCTCAACTGAAGAATATTGTAAATAAACCTACTAAAGCACAATAATAAGCAAAGTATATGAGTTTGCCTCGCCGCACAATACCTATCATCCATTTACAAGCAATTACTCCACTTATAAGAGCAGCGAAAAAACCTGTTATAAGTGCTGTTGTACTAATTCCACTAAATGTGGTTTCTACACCTTCTTTATATATTTTTATTGTATCAAGCAGTGCTTCGCCGAGTATGGGTGGAATAACCATTAAGAAAGAGAATTGTGCCATTGTTTCTTTGCGGTTACCAAGAAGTAGCCCGGTAGCAATGGTAGAACCACTACGACTTAGTCCGGGTAATACAGCAGCGGCTTGAGCTAATCCTATAATAAAGGCATCAAGAAGAGATATAGAATCTTTTTGTCTGGGTTTAGCATAATACGAAAAAGCCAAAAGCAAAGCAGTGACTAATAGACATATTCCTACTATCAACAGGCCTGAACCAAATATGTGTTCCACGGTATCCTTAAAGAAAACACCTACGATGCCTATTGGTATCATTGAAACAATGATAGCTAACACATAATGTTGGTCGGTATTAAGTTTTCCATACGGAAGCGTACTCTGCGATTGACTTTTCCATATAGTATTATGATTGCCTATATTAAGAGGATAAATAGTTCCACGGAGTATTTTCCAAATTTCTTGGCCTAATACAATGATGGTACTTAGTACCGTTGCAACATGTACGACAACGGTGAATACTAAGTTTTGGTCGGCATTAAGACCTAAAAGAGCAGAACCTATTGTTAGGTGTCCGCTACTACTCACAGGCAGGTATTCGGTGAGTCCTTGAATAATGCCTAGGATAAGTGCCTCAAGTGTGCCCATAATTGGATATAATTATTTGGCTTTATCTTCTTTGTTTTCTCGTTTGCTTGGCAAAAGTATAGCAATAATCATCAATACATAGCCCAATAAGCAGACTAACGGGGCAACTTTGATATGTAGTGTACTAAAAACATCTGGATTAAATTGCTCGGCAGTAGAGGCATCTCCAGCCATCAGCACCATACCAATGACAACTATTGCCATAGCTACAGCCAGCATAATAAAGTTGATACGGGAAAAAGCAAATTCTCTTTTCATTGTGTATAGAATGAATATAAATATACAGACAAAGCGCAGCAAAAGTAAGAAAAAAGGCTGTTTCAGTGAAAGGAAAGTTTACTAATAGTCTAAAAAAGAATTAATGGAGTTGTAAAAAGTAGTTAGAGCTTAACACTTTGTAAGTTTTTGTACTCTATCTCTGCACGCTTCCATAAGCCAGAGAGGAGTACTTGTAGCTCCGCAAATGCCTATCGTTTGAGCTTTTTGAAGCCATTTTGAGCGTATAGCTTCTGGACTATCTACTATATAGCTTTTTGGATTACACTTTAAGCAGGCTGTATAAAGAGCATAGCCGTTACTACTTTTTTTTCCACATACAAAGAGTATTACATCGTGTCGTTTGGCAAAGTTCTCTACAGCTGAGAGTCTGCCAGATACTTGACGGCAAACAGTGTCGAAAGCACGAAATAATGATGGGTTGGCAATTTTTTCGGAAAGATATTCCCTGACTGCACGAAACCCTTCAAGTGATTTAGTTGTCTGTGAAAAAAGACATAACGGGCGGTTAGCGTTTAATTTTATTTCTTTAGCTTCTTCAAGTGTTTCAACTACAACGGCTTCACCTTGAGTCTGACCTACGAGACCAAGTACTTCAGCATGGCCGCGTTTGCCATAGATAACGATTTGTGGCCGTGTTTTTTCTTCATAAACACGGCGAATCCGACGTTGAAGTTGTAGTACAACAGGACAAGTGGCATCAATGATTTCAAGGGCGCGTTCGCGGGCTGTGAGATAGGTTGCTGGTGGTTCGCCGTGAGCACGCAGTAAAACACGTGTGTTTGGAGGAAGTTTTTCAAACTCGCTGTGATTAATAGTTCGCAATCCGAGAGATGCGAGACGCTCTACCTCTGCACTGTTGTGAACAATATCGCCAAGGCAACAGAGGGCGTTAGAGGTACTTAATTCCTCTTCAGCTTTGCGTATAGCTGTGGTTACGCCGAAACAAAAACCGCTACTACTGTCAATTTCTATTTTGACATTCTTTTCCATAAATTTCTTATCTATACACAAACTTTTTCTTACCGCGCGAAATAATAATCCGTGTGCCTCTTGCGGCTTTTTCTATACGGCGACCTTGAAGATCATATTGCACTTGTGACTCTTTCCCTAATGTTTGAATAATTGTGGATGTGATATCGGTGGGAGTATCAATGGGCATAGTGAATGCTATTTCTTGACGTATCTCCCACGGGTGGCGTAAGCGATAAGCATAAGTATGTCCTGGTTGTAAATTTTGGAATGTTACGGTGTCACATACCGTGATACCAGCAGAGGCATAGAGATGATAGTAGTGAGAAGGATAGGATGCTGTAGCATCATCGGCATCATAAATTTCATAGGTAATTGTAGTGCCAGCCCTTCCTCCATCAATACCAATGGAGTAAGGCTGTACAATTTGCACTACACCTACCTCAGGGAAAGAAATAGTAGGCTCGGGAAAAGAAATTTCAGCTGCCGCTGCTGTGTCAATCTGAATAGGTATAGCACAAAGTAAAGTGCTGTCATCGGGACTTGCACGGAATATGCGTGATCCACTTTCGTCAAATTGCAGATGCAGAAGTACATCACGTGTCTCGCCAGGTAATAGTGTCACACCTGTCAGCCCGTTGTAGTCGCCTTGTTCAAAAAGAGCTGTATCGGTAGGCAGATTGGTAAAAAATTCGAGCGGTGTAGTAATTTCCACATCGGTAGTGTTCGTCACTGTAATACGAACGGGTGTATAGCGTTCTGTGAGAGGTTCTTCTTCAAAGACGACTTTATCAATCCGCAGTTCTTTACCTGTTTTTATGTATTTATCAGGTAGTTCATCAGTTATTTCATCAGGACAGAGCAAAAGGGCTTGGTGGTTGCAAAAGAATCCCTCTGTTTGTCCTGCTTCGGTGGGTTCGTTCACAGGTTCGGCATAAGAAAGCCAGTCTAAGCGATACCAGCCATTGTAACTGCCATTATACCCCCAGTTAACGTGGAAAAGCCCCTCATCATCATAACCATCAATAAGGAAGGCGTGTCCTCCGAGATGTTGGGTATAGGCAGCATAAACCACAGGCCGTCCTTCGTCTATTTCGTGACGTAATATGTCACGCCAACTTTGTGTTGTATAGTCGTAACTATCAATGTATTTTACATATTTATAGCCAAAGACGCGCTGCATAGGTTCTATCATTCGCTGCAAACTGGAGCCGCTGGATTCCAGACCGAAATTCATACGAGCGGCACATGCTATGACGTACATAAAGCGGGCTACAAGATGAGTGGTTGCACTATCGTCGGTTTCGGTGTAGCTATCAAGAATGTTAGCAGTTGGAAAAATCTCACCAGGATAGATAGTATCTATGGTGTAGTGTTTGGTTTGCCAACCTTTGATAGTATCCAATACGGCAACATCGCGTTTATAATAACTCATAGCCATTTCAATAGCCGAAGCCACACAACCGACTTGCGTACGTGTAGGACTCCATTCGCCCCAATCGTATAAATAATAAGGACAGAAACGGTTATATGGTCGTTGGTAGCCATGCCGAAAAGTGATAAGAGGCCCTGTTTGAGCTAAAGCTATGAGGGAACACAAGAAGAATAAAAGAAATAAAACTCTTTTCATTTTTGTTAAAGAAGGAGGGTCTAAACTAAAAGAAACTGCGTGCTAAGCTGCGTAGTTTGCCTTCATCAGGAATGTACTCAAAGGTGTCTTCGTCTAATCTGCATAGACTGCGAAGAGTATATATATTATGTTGTTCATCGGTAGATTGAATACCTGCACTTCGGAAAAGCCCATTACGTGCATCTATTATTTGCACCGTGTCGTGACAATAGTCAGCATCTTCGCCTATAGGCATAGTTGTACGAATGTATTCCGATAAAGCCTTTATAAATTCTTGAATTTCTTGTTCCATAGCGCACAAAAGTACGTACTTTTTACATACTTTTGCCCTTGATATTAAAATTTAATGTAATGAACGATACGCTTTTTACAATTAGAGGCGGTGGGCTAACCGCTATTATTTCAACAAAAGGAGCTGAAATTCAAAGTTTGCGTTCGGACGATGGCAAAGAATATAACTGGCAAGGCACTCCTCCTTATTGGCAAGGACGTGGCCCTATACTTTTCCCTGCTACAGGTGCGCCATGGAACGAAATTTATTTTTACAACGGCAAATCGTATTATATGCCTAAGCATGGCTTTGTGAAAGAACAGAATTTTTCTGTTACCTCACATAGTGAGAACGAGCTTGTTTTGGAGTATTGCCCTAATGAAGAGACACAAACTTTTTATCCTTTTGATTATTTAGTACGCATTATCTTTACTATTTCAGCGGGTTTACTGCGTGCTGTCTTTGAGGTGGAAAACAAAGCTCAATCAACTCTCTTTTTCCAAATGGGTGGTCATCCTGCACTTGTAGTGCCAGATTTTGATAAGGATAGAGCGGTTAATGGTTATGTAAGACTTAAAAGCTCAAAAGAAACATCAGAATTAAGTGTTGTTCGGGCACGCGAGCAAGGATGTATTCAGCCAGGGCGTTTTTCTGTGCCAAAAGCTGAAAACGGATTAGTGCCGCTTTGTGTTGACACTTTTGCTAACGAAGCATTAATCTTCGATAACCATCAAGTACAAGCGATAGAATTATTAGATTTGAAAGAAAATCTTGTAGCTTCTGTCCAGAGCGATGCTCCTTGCTGGCTCATTTGGCAGATGCAGGGGGTAAATAGTCCTTTTGTTTGTTTTGAACCTTGGTATGGTTTGCCAGATAATGAGGGTGAGAGCCGCGAACTAAAAGATCGTCCCTATGTACAACAAGTAGCAGGCGGTAGCACTTGGAAAGGTGGATTTACCATAAAAGTTTTTTAGTCCTTATATATGAAGCAATTCAAACGTACACTTGTTACCGCCGCATTGCCTTATGCAAACGGCGGTGTACATATTGGCCACCTTGCAGGAGTTTATGTACCTGCCGATATTTATGTGCGTTATCTTAGGTTGCAAGGAAAACCTGTTCTATTTGTTTGTGGAAGCGATGAACACGGTGTTCCCATTACCATTCGTGCACGCCGTGAGGGTATCACCCCGCAGCAGGTGGTAGACCGATACCATAATATAATAAAGGAGTCGTTTGCTGACTTTGGTATTTCTTTTGATATATATAGCCGCACAACCAGTGAAACACACCGTAAAACCGCTTCGGAATTTTTTCGCACCTTATACGATAAGGGAGCGTTTGTGGAGCAAACCAGCGAGCAATACTATGATGAAGAGGCAAAGACTTTCCTAGCCGATCGTTATATCACGGGCGAATGCCCGCACTGCCACAATCCGAAAGCTTATGGCGACCAGTGTGAGAAGTGTGGACGCGACCTTTCTCCTACCGAACTGATAAATCCCGAGAGTGCTATAAGTGGTAGCCGCCCTGTGATGAAGCAAACGAAACATTGGTTTTTACCGCTGGATAAGCACCAGGAGTGGCTTTCGGAATGGATACTTCAAGAGCATAAAGAGTGGCGCAGTAATGTCTATGGGCAATGTAAGTCGTGGCTTGATATGGAACTGCGTCCGCGTGCTGTGACGCGCGACTTGAATTGGGGTATCCCCGTTCCTGTGGAGGGCGCGGAAGGCAAGGTTCTCTATGTTTGGTTCGACGCACCTATCGGATATATCAGCAATACGCGCGAACTCCTCCCCGACACGTGGCAAACGTGGTGGAAATCACCCGACACACGTCTTGTTCATTTCATAGGAAAAGACAACATTGTGTTCCATTGTATAGTCTTTCCTGCAATGCTTCAAGCCGAGGGGAGTTACATTCTTCCCGACAATGTTCCCGCAAACGAATTTCTGAATTTAGAAGACGATAAAATAAGTACTTCGCGCGGATGGGCTGTGTGGCTTGATGAATACTTGAAGGAGTTGCCTGGTAAGCAGGATGTGTTACGTTATGTGCTTACAGCTAATGCTCCCGAAACGAAAGATAACAACTTCACTTGGAAAGATTTTCAAGCACGCAATAATAACGAACTGGTGGCTGTTTATGGCAATTTTGTCAATCGCGCCTTGGTGCTTACACACAAATACTACAACGGCTTTGTACCTGAATTAGGAGAACTTACTGATGCCGATTGTGCTGTAATCTCCGAATTTCAGGGTGTTAAGGCCGAAGTAGAACGTTTGTTAGAAGCTTTCCGTTTCCGTGATGCCCAGAAAGAGGCAATGAACTTAGCACGCATAGGCAATAAATACCTTGCCGATAGTGAGCCTTGGAAAGTAGTGAAGACAGATCCCGAACGAGTGAAGACTATTCTCAACCTCTCCTTGCAACTCGTTGCCAATCTCAGTATAGTTTTTGAGCCTTTCCTGCCTTTCTCCTCAGCGCGCCTTCGCCAGATGCTCGGTTTAGAAAAAGCCGAGTGGAATCGCCTTGGGGCCACCGATATACTCCTTGCAGGCACAAAACTTGAAAAGCCTGAACTGCTCTTTGAAAAGATTGAAGACAGCGTGGTGGAACAACAAGTGCAGAAACTCCTTGATATGAAAGCCAAGAACGAAGCTGCAGTTTGGAAGCCCCAACCCGTGAAGAAAAATATAAATTTTGACGACTTTGAGAAACTGGATATTCGTACCGCTGTGGTCACCGCTTGTGAAAAAGTGAAAAAGGCCGACAAACTGCTTTGTTTTACGCTCAACGATGGTACAGATACGCCCAGAACAATAGTAAGTGGCATAGCCGAGCATTATAAACCTGAGGAGTTGTTAGGTACGACGGTTTGTTTTATAGCCAATCTACCACCTCGCAAGTTGCGAGGCATTGAGAGCCAAGGTATGATACTCTCTGCTTGTGCCCCTGATGGTAGTTTAAGTGTAATTAGTCCTCAAAAACCTACTCCTCCAGGTAGTTCTGTCCAATAAGTGTAATATAAAGTTGAAACTAAGGCGGAACGTGTTCCTTTTTTTTGCCTTGGTGAGAAATCGTTGGGTTTACATTAAACGAAAGTAGAACTCTAAACTTCTTCTTTCTCTTTAATCTCTTATGGCTATGAAAAAGAAATTTCTTCTTTTCTCGTTGTTACTTCTTCCTTTTGCAGCCTATGCTGTGCTAAAGGAGCGCGATTTGCAAACTACGCTCAAGGTGCTTCGTATAGAGTTGCAAAAGGCTTATGAAGATCAACAAGTTTTCATCAAGCGGCTTGAGTCAATGAACGCTGTGCAACACCAAGAGTTGCTGAATATTATGGAGCGTTCCAGTCAGATATCCTTGATGCTTTATAGCCAAAAGCAGAATTACACATTTGACCTTACTTTTGCTTGTGGCCAAGCCACCGAACTCTATCGTGAGTTTAACAAGAAACGTGTTCCCTATGACCGCATATTAACGCGCATTGACACGGAGGTGAAGCGCTACGAAGGGCTTATTGCTACACTCAAGGGTCTTCCGCCAGCTATGGAGCAAGACAGCCAGACGGTGATACAAGTTATTGATTCTCTTCTACCAATAGACAGTTTGACTGCGGCTATGCCTCAAACTGAAAGCGCAGCTCCGAGCAACAATGGTTTGCTAAACGTAGTGTTACCCGCAAAGCCTTCTGCCTTAAAGCTTAACAACCAAAATGCCGCCGCTCAGGAGCAATCGCGCCACCCGTTGCAACTCTCCGAACAAGGCATTAAAGACCGTGCCGAGTGTGTGCGTTTTGCCGAGGCTTTGTTGCAGAATATAACGGCTATGCGTGATAAAGTGGAGCAAGATAATCAGCACTATAAGGAAATATCCAAGAGTCTGAAGGATCTTTACGACTACGCAAACTTACGCTATCACGAAATCCAACAAAACATTTTTAAGAACGGTGAGCAGTCTTTCTTTACCACATTGATGCAACTGCCGCAAGCTATTAAGCGTGCCGAGCAGGACGTGGATGATAAATACAGTGATAAAGATTATCGTGAAGCCCATTCTGAGTGGCGCGGACCAGTGGTTTACGGCTTTGGCTTGTTTATCCTTTTCTATTTGTTTGTGGCTACGGTATTGAGCAACCTTATTGTACGTCCCTTGTTGCGCTATGTACCTATGTTTAAGAGGAATTTCTATACCTCTCGTAAGGGTGCCTTTATAGTCAGTACTGGGGTGCTTATTTTTGCTTTAAGTATTGGTGTGGCCTCACAGTTTATGTACCACGACTTCTTAGAGATGGCCACGGGTTTGTTGGTAGAATTTGCCTGGATGTTGTTAGCCATCAGTGTGTCGTTGCTTATCCGTTTTGATAGTTCGCAAATAGGTAGTGGTTATCGCATATATATGCCGATAATTCTGATGGGGCTTATTGTGATAACTTTCCGTATCATCTTTATTCCCAACTATCTTGTATCGTTGCTCTTCCCGCCCATCTTATTATGCTTTACTGTTTGGCAGTGGTTTGTGATACGCAAGCACAATCGGAACATACCTCGCTTTGATATATTCTACACTTGGATCTCGCTCTTAGTAATGGCTATTTCGTGTGTACTGGCGTGGGCAGGCTATGTATTGTTCTCTGTGCAGGTGTTGATATGGTGGATTTTCCAACTGACAGCCATTCAAACGATAACGTGTGTGTTTGATCTTCTTCAAATGTACTATCGCGGTCGTATCAAACGCAGATTGAAAGAATATCGCAAACGCCACAAAGCACTTTATGTGGCTCAAAAAGGAAAAATTGTCACGGTGTCGTGGTGGTTTGACTTTGTACATGAGGCTTTAGTTCCCGTGGCGGGGGTATTGAGTGTGCTTTATTGCATTTATCTGGCCAGCGATGTTTTTGACCTAACCGATAGTTGTATGCACGCGTTTTTCTATCCTTTCTTAAATATAGAAGGCACGATTTCCCTCTCGCTTTTCAAGTTAGTGATAGTAGTAGCCGCTTTCTTTGTGTTCCGCTATTTACTTAATTTGACGAAGGCTATTTATCGTCATATTCGTCTGCGCAATGCCATAATTAAGAATGGAGGAAAGTTGGTGCGTACCAATGAAATCAATCTCACATTGGTAAACAACGTGATAAGTATTCTTGTTTGGGGCATTTATCTCATCGCTGCCACGATGTTGCTCAATATACCTAAGTCGGGCATCAGTATTATCACAGCAGGCTTGGCCACAGGTATTGGTTTTGCGATGAAGGACCTCTTAAACAACTTCTTCTATGGCGTGAGCCTAATGGCTGGGCGTATTCGTGTGGGCGACTATATAGAGTGCGACGGCGTGCAGGGAAAAGTGGACAGTATTACCTACCAGAGTACACAAATCATTACGCTTGATGGTGCTGTGATGGCTATACTGAACAGCAGCTTGTTTGGTAAGAATTTCAAAAACCTCACGCGTAACCATAGTTATGAACTGGTGAAGATACCTGTTGGTGTGGCCTATGGAACGAACATCGGCACTGTGCGCAACCTATTGCAAGAAGCGTTGAAACAACTTCAGCGCACCGACCAGTTTGGTCGTCAGGTAATCAATGAAGAAAAGGGCATTAGTGTTTTGTTCAACGATTTCGGTGAGAGTCAAGTGGATCTTTTCGTGGCCTATTGGGTTTTGGTAGGCGAGAAAATAGTCGTTACCTACAAAGCTAAGGAAATTATTTACGACACGCTCAACGAGCATCACATAGAAATCCCATTTCCACAGCGAGATGTGTATATTAAAAAGGCTTAGGGGCTCGCAACAAACAATAGAGAATAGTATCCCATTGCCTTTAACTCTCTTTTTCCTTTTATGAAACGAATAACAATAGCTATTGACGGGCATAGTTCTTGTGGAAAGAGTACTATGGCCAAACGGTTGGCTCGTGCTTTAGGCTACATTTACATTGATACCGGTGCTATGTATCGTGCGGTGACGTTATTCGCATTGCGCCAGACGTTGTTGCCTGATGGACATTTTGATTTTCCTCGGCTTCAAGCCTTGATGCCCGAAGTTAAAGTGTCGTTTTGCTTAGATGAAGCGACGGGTATCCCATTGACGATGCTTGGCGATGAAGTGGTGGAAGGGGCTATACGCCGTATGGATGTTTCGCAGCGTGTGAGCGAGATAGCTGCGCAGGGCTTTGTGCGCGATGCTATGACGACTCAGCAACGCGCGATGGGAGCAAACGGTGGTGTGGTGATGGACGGACGCGATATAGGTACGTGTGTGTTCCCTGATGCAGAACTAAAAATTTTTGTCACCGCGACACCCGAGGTGCGTGCGCAGCGACGTTTTGATGAGATGAAAGCCAAAGGCGAGGTGGCTGACTATGAGGCAATCCTACAAAATGTGCAAGAGCGCGACTATGCTGATTCCCACCGCGAGATAGCTCCTTTGCGTCGTGCCGACGACGCGATTTTACTTGACAATAGCCATCTTACCCTTGCCGAACAAGATGCTTGGCTATTAGCAAAAGCGATAGAAATCATTGGGGCTAAGTCTTTTTTTTGATGAGCGGTTTCTGTCGGAATGTACGTTTACTCCATACTGCTACGTCACGTCCTCAGCGATGTGGCGTTTACCGTCAAACGTAAGGAGGTCTTCGCGTCGATATTTATAGGAAGCGTAAGATAGCGAGGAGTCGGGGTCAAAGCAGTTGCTTTCCACATCAAAAAGCCCGAGCATTAGCTCATAGAGCAGGTCGTTAGTGAAATAGCGCATTTTGTTTTGCTTGAGAGCTTCTGCACGCTTGTCGTGGTGAGCGAGGAAGGCATCGCTAAGCCATACGAAGAGCGGTATTCTTACATGCTCAAAGCCGGTGGAATGTGGGGTGCGGCGGCGTGTGGGGTCGGTGGCGTGGTCGGAGGAATATACCATTGCGCTAAGCCCTAAGTGGTCGCGGCAATAAGTGTAGGCTTCGCAGAGAAACTCATCGGTGTAGCGCAGCGAATTTTCGTAAGCGAGTACGCTGTCAAGCGTTTCACCAGGCTTCCCCCAATGCGTGTGTGTGTCGTTGGGGTAGCGGTTTTGAAAATTAAAGTGGCTTCCTTTTAAGTGGAGTATTAACAGATTGCTCTCCTCAGGGTTTAGCTCAGAGAGGAAAGGTAGTAACGACTTATCGAATTGTATGACTCCCGTGCGTTGTTTAGTCCATTCGGCAGTGTCGCTTGTTTGTGCTATTATAGACACAGCGGTGTCAAACACACCCAAATGCCCTTGGTTGCTGTACCAATGCACACGATAACCCAACGCGTGCGCCACATCAATAATACTGCACGAATCTTCCCATTTCTTGTTGTTGTATTGATTCTTTTCTGTAAGTGCTTTTTCTAACACTTGCACCGTGTGCATCGTAGAACTATAGGCGTTTGGAAAGAGTATAGTATGTGTGGTGTCTGTGGCCATTTGGCGCATCCAAGGCGTAGTGTCGTGGTGGTAGGCGGTGAAGGCACTCATATAGTCGCGCGAGGCCGATTCGCCAATGACTAATAATATAGTGTGTGGCTTATCATAGGTTTTGCCTAAGGGTTTTATTGAGAGACGTGCCGTGCGTGCTTTTAAGCCCGAAATATAGCGTTTACCGAGCGAGAGATAAGTTTTTACATCGCTTCGCAGGGTGGGTAGGCCTGCGCGATAGGCAAAGCCGTGGCGAGGATTAAAGAGGTAGTAGCCGATGGAAAAGGCATAGACTACAGAAAATCCTATCTTTGCATAGAGAGGAATGTCAATAAGCGGCGGCAATAGTGGCGTTTCCAATGAAAGAGTGAGCCATAAACAGCCGATGAGCGTCAAAAACAAGCCGAACAAGGTAGCCGCTGTCACCCACCAACGAAAAGAGCGAAGATATTCTATAATTTCGTTCAGATATGTTTCGTGGATGAGCAACATCGTTTGTTCGTCCACACAATGGCCATAGATAGCGAAGTACACCCACAGAAACAACACAGGCACTAACGCTATAAACTCCACCACAGAAAGCACAAGCAGAAGCGGTTTCCAGAGTGTGGCGAGCAAGGAGAGCGAGGTAAACAAGCCGATGAGATATATTCCGAGCGTAGTGTCGGCAAAGTTTTCGTAGTCGGGCGAGGTGCGGCGATGCGTGAGGTGGTAGAGTAGGGGATAGGTAAACATCCACCCCGTCCCGACGATTATAGGCATTACCACATATCCGCCTATTGCTATAGGCAACATCGCTGCCAACGTAGCAAAAAAGATCCGCCGTGTCTGTTGTCCTCGTGCTGAGCCCGACATTCCTCGATTGCAGCAAAAATATATGCAGTAGGCGAGGGAGAGTATGAGGATAAACATCGTGTTTCTTGTGATTGTTAGTAGTTAAGACCTTCTATACCTTCAAATTGAGCAATCTTTGTGCGGCTCAATTCGGGGATAGGCACGCTCTGTCCGTTTTTGCGGTCAACACATACCATCACCGTGCGACACCGGCACAACACCTCGTTTGTGCCGGTACGTACCGCTTGTTGTTCAAGTGTGAAACTCTTATGGCCAAGATGTATCACCGCCGTTTCCACACTGACATCATCGCCATAGTGTACAGGTGCAAAGAAGTCCACTTTTATACTGACTACCACGGGCACCACATCGTATTCAAAAACCTCGTGTCCAAGTACATGGCTCAAATACTCCTGCTTGCCTAAATCGTAGTAGGCGAAGTAGGCATTGTTGTTTACGTGGCCGAAGCGATCTACGTCGCTAAAACGTATTTGAATGGGCAGGCGGTGGTGAAAAACGATGTTTTCCTCTTTTGCTTCCATATTTTTTGCGTGCAAAAATACTATCTTTGCAGCCACAGAAAGCCCGTTTTGCTAAAAAAAGTCCTTTTATGCTTTCTTTCCCCCAATCAATGATACGTTATCGCGCCGCGCGCATACCGATGGTTCGTATCGCTTTGCTCGGTGTGGGGCAGCGTGGAACGAAGACGCTGGAACGCTATGGAGTTATTCGCGGTGCCGAGGTACGCATTCTCGCCGACACCAACGAAGACAACCTTCAGCGTGCCGCCGACCTCCTGGTGCGTAGTGGTCGTCCACGCCCCGAACTGCTCTGCGGCGAGGAAGCCTGGCGCGAGGCTGTGGCACACACCGATATAGACCTTGTATATATCTGTACACCCTGGCACACACACACCGCAATGGCTTGCGAAGCGATGTTGTGCGGAAAACACGTCTGTGTGGAAGTGCCTGCCGCTACAACACTTGAGGAGTGTTGGCAACTGGTTGACACCGCCGAGCAAACACGGCGGCATCTCTTTATGGCCGAGAATTGTTGTTATGACAACTTTGCCCTTGCCACGCTTGAGATGCATCGCCAAGGGCTTTTCGGAGAACTCACACACGTGGAGGGTGCTTACATTCACGACTTGCTTCCTTCAGCCGCCAACGGCGACAATTGGATGCTCCGTAGCATAGCCACACACGGCGGAAATGCCTATCCCACACACGGCATGGGGCCAATAGGCTTATTGCTCGGGCTGCATCGGGGCGACCGCTTAGAGAGTTTGACATCAATGACTTCGCGAACAATTGTGACAGACGCAAATATGCCACACGGCGGCATAAATACCACCCTCCTTCGCACACATCGCGGCATCACTATTCTGCAACAACTCGACACCACAACACCGCGCCCCTACAGTCGAATACAAACCATTTGCGGTACACAAGGTTACGCGCAAAAGTATCCGTTGCCCACTCTTCTAACTAAGACGATGGATGAGCCACTTACCGCCGATGCCGCCCTGAAATACGCCGAAAAATATAACGCGGTGAACCCCGCCATACACTACTGGAAAGAAGGCCACGACATTGGTGTTCCCAACGAGATGAACTACGCAATGGACTGTCGGCTTATCCACTGTTTGCATTATGGCTTGCCGCTCGATATTGACGTGTACGATGCAGCAGAATGGAGTTGTATAGCCCCGCTGTCGGCCATTAGTGCTCGTGGCAATGGGAGGCCAGTAGATATTCCCGACTTTACACGTGGACGCTGGCACGCTGCCGAGGCGCACAAATTTTTTCAATAGAAAAGCGTAATAAATCAAAACAATTTCCACGAACGACAATAGCTTTTTTGTAAGTTTACTACCAAGAACGTTCGGTTATATACAGACATCCGTGGTTATGCGCAGATTGGCAAAAATACTCCTACTCGCTATAGTTGTCCTGCTTCCAAAGGATACGTTTGCACAAAGTGATGTGGAACGTTTCTTTGTGGCGATGCCCGATAGTCTGTTGCCGATACTCCCACGTGCGCAACGCAACGAGTTGGTGATGCTCTCACGTGGTGGCGTAGAGGCCGTGGTGGAAAATCTGTTTGGAGAAACCGCCCGCCTCACCTTTCGCTCTGCCAACCGTATCAGCGTAGAACCCACCAGGAGCAGTCGTTTTGAAATCTGTAGCCTTCCCACCGATTCGCAAACGCTTTTCCTATCTATCTATACCTTAAGTCAGCCCGTCCCCCACAGCCGTCTGGCAGTGTATGATGCCGAGGGGACGGAGGTAAAAGGTGTCTTCGCCGTACCCGACCTACACGAGTTTCTCACTGCCCCCGATAGCACCATCTATCTCCAGCGCCGTTATTGGGCAGAGCGATTACTTCCGCTTCATATAGAAGCCCAGTTTGAAGACGACCCCCTGCCGACCCTACGTATGGAAGTTCGCACCAACGGCCTCAGCCTGGAGGAACGCAATGATGTGCAAACGGCCTTTCGTAGCGTTAGGCGACGATGGACGAACGGAGTTTGGAAATAAGTGATTTGATGGCGGCAAAACATAAGGGTGTGTCAAAATAGGCACACCCTCTTTTTTAGAAAAAATGTCGGGCATCGAATCTTTTTTCTTTCTGTTGCACGTTTTAGCAGACAGCAATAAATGTTTTATGTACCCTGAGATTTTTTTTCGGAGCGCACCGGAAAAAATTTTCAAGCCGTCCGGAAAAAATTTCAAAGCACTCGAAAAAAATTTCGAGTGCCTTGAAGAAAATTTTCAAGCCGTCCGGAAAATTTTTTCAAGCCGCCTGAAAAAAAATTTCAAGCCGCCCCGGAAAAAATTTTCAAGCCGCCCGGAAAATTTCAAGCCGTCCGGAAAATCCTTAAGCTTCTCGACGATAAGCAACGAGAGTGTGCCTATTTTGACACACCCCTTATGTTTTTTCTTTCTCACCAGCAAGGAAGAAAAAGGTTTATCCTTAGATTTTCAAGTTCGCGCCAACGGCTTGTTAAAATCGTGTAAAAAACGTTCAAAAGTTGTAGTATCCTTTATTTTATAGTATTTTCGCGGCGAAAAGTCCTGCTTTGGGAAACAGATGAAATCTGCGTAGCAAAACAAAAACAAACTAAATGGCAGAAGAAACAGCAGTATTGCGCTCGGCAGTAAATTATACCGAAGAAAATATCCGCCACCTTGACGACATGGAGCACGTACGCACCCGCGCTGGTATGTATATCGGACGCTTAGGCGACGGTGCGCACGCTGAAGATGGCATCTACGTGCTCCTAAAAGAAACGATAGACAATAGCATAGACGAGTTCAACGAGGGATTCGGCAAGCGTATTGAAGTAAGTATAGAAGAAGGCTTACGCGCTACCGTGCGCGATTTTGGACGCGGCATCCCTCTCGGCAAATTGGTAGATGTGGTTTCACAACTCAACACTGGTGGAAAGTTCGACAACGACAACTACACCGCCAGTGTAGGACTAAACGGCGTGGGGCTCAAGGCCGTCAATGCGCTCTCGGCATCGTTCACCGCGCGTACCCACCGCGAGGGCTTATTTCGCGAAGTACAATTCGAGCGCGGCAAATTAGTGAACGACACGGAGGGACAGACCCAAGAGGAAGACGGCACGCTTATAGCCTTTACGCCCGATGATACACTCTTCCAGCATTATCGTTTTCGCGAAGAGTTTGTAGCGAGTATGCTACGCAATTACACGTATCTCAACACCGGACTAAGCATCTACCATGACGGGCGGCGCATAGTGAGCCGCAACGGACTGAAAGACCTGCTCACCGACAATATGACCTCGCCTGGACTCTACGACATCGTACATTTGAAAGGCGACGGCATAGAAATAGCTTTCACACACACAGGGCAGTACGGCGAGGAATACTATTCTTTCGTCAACGGCCAGCACACGACACAAGGCGGTACGCATCAAAGTGCGTTCAAAGAACATATCGCCCGTACCATCAAAGAACACTTCGGTAAAAATTTCGAGCCCATAGACGTGCGTAACGGACTTGTAGCCGCTATTGCTATCCGCGTGATAGAACCTATGTTTGAAAGCCAAACAAAGATAAAACTCGGCTCGCTTACGATGGCTCCCGACAAAGACAAAAACGGCAAGCCGTTCCAACTGAGCGGAGTGAGTGTGAATAAGTTTGTGGGCGACTTTATTAAGAGCCAGGTAGATAATTACCTGCATAGGCACACCGATGTGAGCGAGGTGGTGCTACAAAAAATTGTGGACAGCGAAAAGGAAAGGAAAGCCATTGCCGGTGTGACGAAGTTGGCACGCGAGCGAGCCAAGAAAGCCAACCTCCATAACCGCAAACTGCGCGACTGCCGGGTACACTACAACGATGCTGCACCCAAACTCAAAAAAGGCGAGGAATTAACCGAAGAAAACGACCCGCGCACAGAGAGTAGCATATTCATCACCGAGGGCGACTCCGCCAGTGGTAGCATCACAAAAAGCCGCGATGTGAACACACAAGCCGTGTTCTCCCTGCGAGGCAAACCGCTCAACTGCTTTGGGTTGACAAAAAAGGTGGTGTACGAAAACGAGGAGTTCAACCTCCTACAAGCCGCCCTCAATATCGAAGACGGGCTTGACGGCTTGCGATACAACAAAGTCATCGTGGCTACCGATGCCGATGTCGATGGTATGCACATACGCCTGCTGATGATTACGTTCTTCCTACAGTTCTTCCCCGACCTCATCAAAAAAGGACACCTCTATATCCTCCAAACACCGCTCTTCCGGGTGCGTAACAAGAAGAAAGGTGCCAAAGGCAGCGGGGCGAAGCGCGTGGAGTACGAAACAGCCTATTGCTACAACGAAGAGGAACGCCTTGCCGCTATTGAACGCCTCGGCCCCGACCCAGAGATTACACGTTTCAAAGGACTGGGCGAGATTTCTCCCGATGAGTTCCGTGGCTTCATAGGTCAGGATATGCGCTTAGAGCAAGTGACGCTACATAAGAGCGATCAGCCAGGCGAACTGATGGCTTACTATATGGGTAAAAACACAATGGATCGCCAACAGTTTATCATCAAGAACCTTCGTGTAGAAGAAGACCTTGCAGAAGAAGAGGCTGTTTAACAAAACGGGTTTGTTTAGAGTAGAGATACGTTCTTGCGACAAAGAACCTCATTCCCTATAGAACCTTTTGCCAGGATTGCACACAACGCTTTCTCAACTTATTTCTTTTTATGAGTCATTGAAGATGCCATGAAGATAGCCGTTTTCCCAGGATCGTTCGACCCTTTCACCATAGGCCACGCAAGTATTGTGGCGCGCGCTCTGCCTTTGTTTGACAAAGTGGTTGTTGGTGTGGGTGTCAACGAAAGTAAGCGCCCGCTCTATCCCACCGAGGCACGTGTAAAGTTTATCCGCGAACTATATAAAGGCGAAGCGCGCATACAAGTGGAGAGCTACGACGACCTTACGATAGACCTTGCACGGCGTGTAGGTGCCGGCTTTATCGTTCGCGGCCTGCGCAGTGTAAAAGACTTTGAATACGAGCGCGACGTGGCAGCAATGAATAAACGCCTCGGCGGAGTAGAAACCGTGCTACTCCTCACCGAACCGCAGCACGCAGCCATCAGCAGCAGTGTGGTGCGAGAACTGATAAAATACGGGCGCGATGTAAGCGATTTTTTGCCAAAAACAGCAAAATAGTACCAGCCTTAACTACATAAAATCCCTCTAACTTTTTAGACCCCTTTTATGACTACAACGTCTCTGAAAAAAACATTTCTTCTTTTGCTCTTGGTTCTAACCCTCCCCTTGAGCACCTTAGCACAGCGCGTAGGCAGCTTTGATTTTGATAGTGAGCAGATGCGCAAACTACAATTGGCTGTGTTGGCTATCTCAAACTTCTATGTTGACTCCGTAAACGATGCCAACCTTGTGGAAAACGCCATTGAGGGCATTCTTGAAGAACTTGATCCTCACAGCAGTTACAGCAATGCCGAGGAAACACGCCGTCTCAACGAACCTTTGCAAGGTGGCTTTGGAGGTATCGGTGTACAGTTCAATGTCCTCGACGATACGCTCGTGGTGATTGCTGCCACAAAAGGCGGTCCGAGCGAAAAGGCAGGCATAGAACCAGGCGATCGTATCATTAGCGTAGATGGTGAACCAATAGCCGGCGTGAAGATGCCACGCGACACTATTATGAAACGTCTGCGTGGCGACGAAGGAACACGCGTACGCCTCGGATTGGTACGCAGAGGAGTGAAAAAGCCTTGGTACGTCACGCTTGTGCGCGACAAAATTCCTGTACCTACGCTTGATGCATACTATATGATAGAACCTGGTATCGGATATATCCACCTGGAACGCTTCGGCGCAAATACCGGCGAGGAAATCCGAAAGGCATTGAAGGACTTGCAGTCGCAGGGTATGACCGACTTGTTGCTCGACCTCGAACAAAACGGCGGCGGCTATCTTGATGCTGCCGTTGATGTAGCGAGCGAATTTTTAGATGCAGGACAGTTGGTGGTATATACCGAAGGCCGCACGGTGGCTCGCCACAACTATACCACAGGCCCCGGCGGATTAATGCGCTCGGGAAGGCTTGTGGTACTCGTAGATGAGTACACCGCCTCCGCCTCAGAAATAGTTAGCGGCGCACTGCAAGACTACGACCGTGCTACTATTGTAGGACGCCGCACGTTTGGAAAAGGACTGGTGCAACGCCCCCTTCCACTCAACGATGGCTCTATGATACGCCTCACCGTAGCACACTACTATACACCAACAGGACGTTGTATCCAGAAACCCTATGTGGAAGGTCAGAAAGAAGACTATGACCACGATGTAGAAAACCGATACAACAACGGCGAGCTGTCGTCATTAGATAGCATCCACTTAGACAGCACACTCGTTTATCACACACTCATTGAAGGACGCACCGTCTACGGTGGTGGAGGCATTATGCCCGACGTGTTTGTGCCGCTCGATACAACAAAAGTAACAAAGTTTTTTAGTCGGATGCGACGTACCGATATTCTTTCGCAAAACGTGCTTCGCTACACAATGAACAACCGCAACCTGCTTTTGGCACGCTACCCCACGTTCAGCGATTTTGAGACAAACTTCGTCGTTCCGCAAAGCCTTATCGATACTATCATTGCTGCTGCAAAAGAGAAAGGCATAGAACCCGAAGACAAAAATGAACTACAGGCTACGATGGACGACTTAAAATTCTCCCTCAAAGCACAAACAGCCTACAACTTATGGGATCGCAGCGAATACTTCCGCTTCGTCAACAGTCGGAGCGATATCGTACAGCGCGGCTTGCAATTACTCAAACAATGAATAGAGAATTATAGAGGATCCCCTAAACCTTAACCCTTTTTACTATGAAAACGATTTTGAAAACATTTTGCAGTCTGTTGCTTGCCTTGCTTCCGTTCTTTGCCGTGCAAGCGCAGACACCGGTGCCGTCAGTAAATGCGCCCCTCGTTATTGCCAGCGATGCCTCGCGTAGCATTTCGTTTGCCGAGCAAACACTGAAGATTGGGGCTTTCGGTGCCGACTACACGGCTACTACGGATGCCACATGGGTGACAGCCCAAAAAGTGGCTGATGGTGTGCTACTTTCTTTCTCACGAAACGACGGCGAGGAGCGCACGGCCAATCTTTCTATTGAAAGTAATAGCGAAACAAAGACGATAGCCTTGACGCAACTTGCCACTCCTTTTACCGCTATCGCCAGCGGACAAATAACAGTGCAATCAGCCTATGCTTCATCATCGGAGAGTAGTAGAGAGAATACGCCAATAACCAATGCGCTTGATGGTAATACCAGCACATACTATCATAGCACCTGGAGCAGTTCTACCACGTTTCCTGTGACGCTAACATTCAACTTTGCCGAGCCACAGCATCTTGATCGTATTCTTATTTTGCCACGAGGCAACGGCACGGGCGTTTTTAAGAGTATCACAGTAAGCACCAGCACGAACGGTACGACTTACTCAGAAAACGGCTCTGCAAATTATGAAAACGATGATGCGCAGAAGACATATAGCCTCGGTAGCGGCGGTGTGGACAATGTGAAGTCCGTGCGTATTAGTGTCACAGCAGGTTATCAGAGTTATATTTCTGCCGCCGAGATTCAGTTTATGGACGATAGCGGTTCTTCGTCGGGAGGTTTTGAACTCTTTGCCGACGACCTCTATACCGTACTTCGTACAGACGTAACGCAGGCTGATATTGACGCAGTGGAAAATCCGCTGGCTAAACAACTGGCACAAGATATTTTTGATGGCACATACAGTACAGCATATCGTGTGGGAACGTATGAGGCTTACCGACCTATCGTAAATCTGCAAGCCGAACTGAAGACATCGGCTTACTATGATTCGCACGAAAATCCCACGGGTATATACTTTGCAGCAGGCGAAAAGGCGGCGATTGTAGCCAGTGGGATAGGTAGCAGTAGTGTACAACTTGAAGTATATAACTTAGCACTTGACGGTATAGGAGCCGATTCGAAGTACACGCTCCACGATGGACTCAACGTTATCAATACTACCAATCGCGGCACAAGTTACGTGCTCTACTATCGTACCGATTATGCCACTTCTGAGCCTGTGAAGCTCCACTTCCTTTACGGCACACAAAATGGCTATTTCAATCTTGACACCGATGATAATGTACATTGGAAAAAACTGCTTGCCGAAGCCAAGGCCGAGGTGATGGACATCATTACACCGCGCGTCCATGTGGTAGCCCCGCTCTATGCACTCAAAGCGCAGTGTCCGGCTCGCGGTGTCGAATTGGCACAGAAATTAGACAGCGTAGTGTGGCGAGAGTGGGAATTAATGGGCTTGTTCCGCCACAATCGCGCACCGAAAAATCATCAGTTTGTGCGGCCTGTGGTATCAGGACTCTTTGCCAATAGCGAAGGTTCTAATTGCGCTTGGGGATCGTTCGGCGGCTGGGTGACACCTATCAACCTGGAGTCCTGGGGCTTAGCCCACGAATTAGGTCACAACAACCAGCTTGCTGCTTTCCGCTGGGTGGGAATGACCGAGGTAACTAACAATATCTATTCCGCTTGGGTGCAATACAAACTGCCTTGGTCGCAACTCCGTTTGGAGGACGAGCGTATAAACTGTATTATAGGAAGCGTACGCGGCGGACGTATGCAAAACTTCCTCAATATGGACGTGGTGAACAATGCTGGAGCTGACTACTATTGGCAAACAGAAACGGAGTATGGCAGTACAACGATTGACCACTTTGTGTGCCTCGTTCCTCTTTGGCAAATGGTGCTCTACACAATGGCGGCTGATAAAGCCTACAATGCTTTCCCCGATTTCTTTGAAAAAATACGTACCACAGCATCGCTCACTTCTGCTTCCGATGCTAACAAGCGTATGAACTTCTTGAAAGAAATCTGCAATACTTCAGGACTTAATTTCTTCCCATTCTTTGAGAAAGCAGGTATGCTAAAGGTGATGAACAACGTAGCGATTGACGACTATACAAGTGGCTATCTCACTATTACGCGTAGTATGATCAATTCTGCCAGAAACCTAATAAATAACAAAGGATATACTGCCGTGCCTGCCGAGTTGGTATATATGAATGCCTATAATATGCATATCTTCCGAGACAATGTGAAGCTTGACGCTCTTATTCCTGCTAACACTGGCTGCACGCGTACCTCGCTCAACGGACATACCGTTGTTAAAGTAGATAACTACGTGTGGCAAGGAGCTGTGGGCTATGAAACGTACGATGCAGAAGGCAACCTGCTTCACGCCACAATATATGGATTAGGCGATACTCAAGGCTCTGATCGCTATACTTATGCTATTTGGAAGACCTCGTCGGAAAGCACTTCACCCGCCTATATTATGGCGGTGGGCTGCGATGGTACGCGCGTGAAATGCTATGAACCTTAATCAGTCCTTTTTAATACCATTGTCATTATGAAACGCAATATATCTTTTTTGTTTTTTCTTTTGCTCGGCATAGTCGTAGCTTTTGCCGAGGATATTTCTTCGCTTAGCGAAATAAGTGCCACACAGTCCTATTATATTCGTCAAGGTTCAAAGGGCTATCTCTATGCAAAAGATGGAAAGGCTTGTACTGATGCTCGTACGGTAGCAACTGCCGATGAGAGCCACAAATGGGGCGTGGTATATAGCGAGACTCTCGGGGCTTATTTTCTTTATAACCTCTCAGATAGCACTTTCCTCTCCACAGCGGAGGGTGTTTGCCCGCTTGTTGAAGCTGCTACACCCATCTTTCTTTCTCCTGCTGCCGAACCTGCTACTTGGTACGCCTATACAAGTGGCGGAGTAATAGGACTTAGCGGGAGTAGTAGTGGGAGTATATTGGTGCAGGGCGAGAGTGCCTCTCAGCCCGATGCACTTTCTTTTGAGGTTGCAGGAACGTTATCTGATGACCATCAAATCAAAATACAATCTGCCGTATGGCTCACTGTAACACAGCAAACGAATGTTCCCATAATCTCCAATATAGGTACACGCATTAGTTCCATCAGCGATATTACCGATGGGGCATCATTCCTTCTTTATAGCACAGGAATGTCAAAATATGCTTTCGACACCGGTGATGCCCTTTCTTTTAATGCAAGTGCCCCGGCAAAGAACAATATCACCGCGATGCCTTATGTCTTTACCTTCCACAAAATTGGTGACACCTATACAATAGAAACAGGTGTTACGGGTAATTTTATCTCGGGTTTGTCGGGTTCTACTGTAGCCACAGGCGAAGTGCCTATTACGTTTACCATCACAGCCAGTAGTACGGCCGGTAGTTTCAACCTTTACAATGCCGCTTCTTCACAGTATATCAACGCACAGAGTGCAAAGCCCGTGGGATGGAGTTCCAGCGAAGGTAATTCACGCTATCAACTTATTCCTGTTACGCTCGCAAATTCTGACAAGTATTTCCCTGTTACCTATATCTGCTACGAAACAGATGGGCAATATAGCCGTTTAATGGATGTGCAAACTTATGCTAAGAGTACGAATCGTTTGAGTGCGCCTACTTTTTCAGGTTATAAGCGTTTGTCAATGAAAGCTGCTGATGGCATCACTTCTGCCACCTCCGCTGTGACTGCACCTACCGTAGTTTATGTTTACTATGAACGTAGTCTGAGAAGCCAGCCTGTAGTGCCTACCACAATAGCAGAGAATGCGTTTGCTGACACTACACGTTGGTACACCATCAATGTAGATGGACGTTATATGAGATATGCAGCCGATGCGCCGAGCCACTACTATTTGAGTTCTTCTGAGTTATCTTCTATTACCGACAACGATCTATGGTGCTTTGTAGGTAATAACGTAGAAGGTTATCGCGTATATAATCGCTCGGCAGGTACAGCACGCTCGCTTGCCTTAAAAGACGAGCCTATAAGCACTGACTTACCCTTTATTCAAGAGGGAGAGTTTCCTTTCTGGGCAATTAGCAATGGAGGTACAACGGGTACTTGGTATATGTCGCCGGTAGGAGCGAAGAATACAGTCTATCTCGCGGATGATGGGCAGCGTAAACTAAGTGTGATGAGTACAGCAGCTCCTGTAGTGATTACCGAGGCTGCAGTAACTATGCAAGACTTTGCAGCTGAGGTTTCAGCAAATATCGGCACAAACGTTGGGCAGTATGTAGGTGGCAGTGTGGAAACGCTTGTGGTAGCAGCAGAAGATTACAGTCTCACAAATACGGCTTTCAACAATTTGCAAACGTCATACAACCAATTCTGTAGCGATACAGAGCGAGTGACGATAGAGCGTAATCAACTCTATAGGATTGTTAGCCCTGATGGTTCAGTAGTATTTTCAGCCCCTGTGGATGCTACAACGCTTTCGGCAAAGACTGCTGCTACAAGCGACCGCAGTCAGTTGTGGCGTATCTTGCCCGTAGGTAATATCGGAACATATTATGTACTCAATCCTGAAAATGGAAAATTCCTCGGTGTGGCATCAGGTACACGTGACATTACAATGCTGGACGAACCTGCTACGCATAGTTATAGTATAACAAATCCCACAGACACACACTCGGCTTGGCTTCTTCGCGATGGAGGTACAACAGGTAGCAACAACTATATAAATCTCACAGAAGAGGGTGTACTCACCGGAGGACGTAACACAGCGGAAACGGCTTCTTGGATTATAGAACCTGTCAAACAGTTTGTTATAGAGACTCAAGGTACGGGAGCTTTTGCTGCTACTACAATCTACTTGCCTTTCAGTGTAGCTCTCCCAAGTAATCTCACAGCAGCTGCAATCACAGAAAAAGGCGAAGCAAGCGTAACTATAGAAACACTCCCTGACGGTGTTGTTCCTGCTTTTACACCCGCTTTGATAATCAGTGATGAACCAGGTGAATACGTCCTTTCACAAATGGAAAACAACACGGAAGAAACGCCTGAGGCTAACTTATTGGTTGGTGTAGAGAAGCGCACTACTGCTGAAAGCAATGCAGCCTTTGTTCTCGGTGAAGAAGCCGCGTTTGTTTTGAGTGATGGCACACTGAAAGCTTATACAGCCTATCTTGACCGCGAAACCACCGAAGCCGCAACGTTAGCCATAGCTCTTCCTACGGCAATAGAACAAATATCAATAGGTAACGCTTCTGACGTTATAGGAAAGTGGTACGACATTCAAGGCCGCCCAGTGAACACACCTTCGCGTCCTGGAATCTTTATCTATAAGGGACGTAAGGTTGTTGTCACTCAATAAAGCCCAGTTCTATAAGTGGAACACACATAAAGCCTAAAAGCCTATGATATATTACGTCCAGAAGACTATAGAAGAGTTGGATAGTTTACTAACCAAAATATCTTGTGATGGTCTCTTTCTGTTGATGGACGAGAACACAGAGAGATTATGCTTTCCCTTGGTGGCAAATACGGCTCTTAAGAATGCTGTGCCTATAGTGATAGGAGCGAGTGATGCCAATAAGGGTATAGAGTCTCTTTGCAAAATTTGGCAGGCGTTAATCAACGGCGGTGCTTCCCGACATTCTCTGCTCGTAAATCTCGGTGGCGGTATGATAACCGACATCGGTGGTTTTGCGGCGGCTACATTTAAGCGTGGCATACGTTTCGTAAATATCCCCACCACTCTCCTTTCTATGGTAGATGCTGCTGTAGGCGGGAAGACTGGCATTAACTTTAGCGGATTGAAAAACGAAATAGGTGCTTTTCGCAATAGCGAAGCCGTGGTAATTGACACCTCGTTCCTTCATACCCTTGATGACGAGAACCTGCGTTCGGGCTATGCTGAGATGTTGAAACATGCTTTATTGAGTAGCGAAGAGATGTGGTACGACCATATAAATTTTTCGCTTGAGCATCCCAATCTTGGCGCGTTGCAACAGATGGTGGAGCAAAGTATTGCTGTGAAGAGTAGTATTGTGGAGCGCGACCCTCACGAACATTCCTTGCGCAAAGCACTGAACCTCGGACATACGTTTGGCCACGCCTTTGAGAGTTTAGCTCTGCAACGAGGGAGGCCGATACTTCATGGTTATGCCGTGGCTTTTGGGCTTTGTTGTGAACTCTATCTCGCTTGTTTGCTTACAGATTTTCCGGAGGAGAAAATGCAGGAGACTTTGCGTTTTGTACATCAGTATTATGGTACATTCCCTCTTTCGGATAAAGACTATCCCGCATTGCTCCAATTTATGCGCCATGACAAAAAAAACACCGCAGGACATATAAACTTTACACTTCTTTCTGATGTGGGATGTCCAAGCCTTGACAATCAAGCTACAGAGAGACAGATTATACAAGCATTAAATCAAGTTTAAGGAGCTTAAAAGGTTTTAATCCATGCGGGTTGAAACCTTTTAAGCTTCTTAAAACTTTTTTCGCTTTTGGGTGGATTCTATAAGTTAGTCTTGAATAGCTCTTACGTTCTTTTGAGCCGATTTGTCATTAAGCCCGCCGATGTTTAGCGCACTACGTGTCAAAGGCTTGGCGGCAGATATGTCGAAAAGAACAAACAAAGATCATTCTTTAATAAAGAGAACATACCTTTAACCAATGAAACGCTTTTCTATATTATTCTTGATTGTTGTGGCGTTTGTTTTCAAAGGCTTAGCGCAGACGGAAAAAATACCAACAGACTTGGTGGCGCAGTTTGCTGCACTCTCTGAGTTTGATTATCGTTATCCCCGTGAGGCTGTTTATTTACATTTAGACAACAATGCGTATTTTGAGGGAGAGACAATCTGGTTTAAAGCCTATGTAGTGCGCGCTTCATCGCTCTGCCCCGCACCTTTGAGCCGTGTGCTTTATGCTGAATTACTCAATACCGACGGCGATATAATTTTCCGAAAACTGTTGCGCGTGGATTCCTTAGGTGGTGCTAACGGCGAATTTAAGTTAGAACTACCAGTACGAGGTGGTGCTTTTTATGAGGTACGTGCCTATACTCGCGAGATGCTTAGTTGGGGCGGTGAGGCTTGTTTCTCACGCGTGGTGCCTGTGTTTAAGGCCGAAGCAAATAGCGATGCTGCACCGTTAGAAATAATACGTCCACGTGTAGAAGCCGATTTACGCCATGGGCATCCACGACCGTTCAACTTTTCGCGAAGTAAGAAACCGCGTTTGTGTTTTTATCCAGAAGGCGGAAACCGTGTGAAAGGTTTACCAACTCGTATAGCATATACCTTAACAGAGGAAGGTGAAAGCACGGCACTCAAGGACACCATATATATATATAATGGTCTCACTCACAAACTCCTCCTTACTTCCGTTCCGCTTCATCTCGGTATGGGCTCTTTTTTGTTGCCTGCAAACATAGATCAGGCTTACGCCAAAGTGCGAGGGACGCGTTTTGATCTGCCTTCTGTGAATGAGGCAGCCGATTATGCTCTTTCTGCCAATATGAACGGAGATCTTGATGTTGTCGTAGCACGAAGAGAGGAGGCAAAACCGGAACTTCTTGCTATAGCAGTGATGTGCCGTGATGAGGCTGTGTATTTTGACACACTTACAGTGGGAGAGTTGCCTGTAGAACTTCAAATAAGTCGCAAGTTGCTTGGCGACGGGGTAAATCGGATAGAGCTTTTTAATAGTCAAGGACATTCCTTAGCACGACGTCTCGTATGGGGACCGCCTACTGCGCGGCGTATTAGTATGGAGGTGAAACAAAGTGTTCCTAATTACAAACCTTTCTCGCCCGTAAAGCTTCAGATAGCACTTCGTAATGTTTTTGGAAAACCAGTGCAAAGCACTTTTTCGCTCGCAGTGAGAGATAGAACCTCCGAATTATGTGCGACACCTGATGAAGATTTAGCAACCGAGCTACTGCTATGTAGTGAGTTGCGTGGCTATGTGGAAGATCCGCAGTGGTACTTTTCTGCCGAGGAGCCAGAGCGTCGCACCGCGCTTGATAACTTGCTGATGGTGCAGGGGTGGATGCGAAATCGTTTTGAGGTGATGGCGGGTCGTGATAGTTTTAATTTAGAATATCCCGTAGAAGATCGCCTTCTCCTCCAGGGGCGAGTCCTCAAAAATTCTAACCGCGAGCGGCCACGATCTGGTGTGACACTCGGTTTAACAATGTTCAACAAAGCGGGATACCATCTTCGTAGCACAGCACTAACGGATAGTGCCGGTGGTTTTGCTTTTGCTTCCAACGAAGATTATATAGGTGACTGGATAGCTCAGTTTACAACACGAGTAGATGGCAAACCCGTATGGAGTCGTGTAGCTCTCAATAGATGGTTCTGCCCTCCCGCACGTTCTTTTGCAACTCAAGAGATGCAGATAAGTCCACCACTTTATAGCCCAGAGGATACGGCACAAGTGGATGCAGAAATCCCAGACGTTTCTGAGGAAACAGAAATTCCAGCTAAATTTCAGGGGCAGATAGGAGAAGCAACGATAACACACCGAGGCTACCGTGGATTGAGAGGAGGAACCTATACCTATCTCGGAGGTGAAACAGCAGGAATGCGCCGGGCAACCACTTATTATAATATGGAGCAAATAGTGGAGCAGATTAAAGATAGCGGTGGAGATCCAGGGCTTATTTGGGATGTGTTGCGAGAGCAGGACGAAGCATTTGATTATTTTCCTGATCTTGACACCAATGATAAGCAGTATATGAAGCTTCTTGAAACCATTGGCGATAGCAATAGTAATGTCTCTACGCCTAATGTCTATATGTTTCGCTATGCCGGGCGTCCAGCAATGGTGTTTGTGGACAATGAACTTTTCTTGCAACGCTACAAAGGAGATGATCCGCTGATATTTGCAGATGAAGTAAAAAGTATCGTGTTAATGCGCGAACCTGTGCTTTGGAGGCCTTTCCTGCCTGCTTCTGTTGTTGTTTCTGAACTTGAGAGCCTTAATCCTACGGCTATCTTTCTTTACACCCGACCCGACTATGCTTATTTTCGTAGCAAGCGTGGCGTGGAAAAGCGTACGATACATGGTTTTTCTATTCCGGCCGAGTTCTATCATCCCGATTATCATACCACCGACTTTCCTACATCTGCCGACAAGCGACGAACTCTTTATTGGAATCCTTATATAAAAAGCGATGTTAATGGTAATGTGGTAGTTCAGTTCTTTGCTGGAGCATATCCCTTGAATAAAGTTGTTGTTTCAGCACGAGGTGTAACAACTAATGGCGGATTGATATTCTATGAAAAGTAAGATTGTAAATCATTTCTTTATCTTTTTGTTAATTCAAGTTTCGGAAGTAGTGAAGCCTATCATTGTCGGAGGAATAGCCACCAAGGTGCAACCTTCTCAAGCCGTATGCACTCCTAACATAGTCCGACCGTGTCCAAACTTAGTCCGACCACGATTAACACTCCGTCCGACCTATTTCCTCTTTCCCGCTTTTGCCCTCCTCAGGTCAATGCTATGGTTATGATTCAAGTGTCGGGAGTGATGAAAACATACCCGTGTTGCAGGCAGAGCATTCAAGGTGCAACTGTCAGGGAGCGCAGGCATCCTCGCCTGCATCCTTTTGCACGCGAGCCGCGTGCGCTCCGACAGGCCGCTCGCCTGCTTGCCTTATAAAGGAGACAGCATTGCTACGCTCGTTGCCTTTTTAGGACTTACGAAACTTGAATTTTGTTAAGTTAAGAAAAAGAAAAACAGAGCCTTTGTTCCTGTAAAACTAAAAATCATACATAAATAACAATGGTTTAGTCAGAAAATGCTACTTTTGCCGCCACCATAACAAATCAAAAATCAATCAGTAATGTATAAAAAGTGGTTTTTCTGGGTTCTTGGTGTGTTGATGCTCTTTGTAGCAGGAACGTCATTCGCCAAGGCTCAAATACTTTCCACTACACTAAGCGAAGCAGACCGCACTTCGCTTACTTACACTGAGGTTACACGCGATACACTCAATATTCGCTGCAACCTTTATAATGACGTACAGGCATATCAAAGTGAACTAATTAAGGCGTGGAATAACTTAATGGCAAAGAAATCAACAGGACTTCCTCCTGAGCTGGATGAGGCTTTTATGGAGGATCTCTTTCGTTATACCGATGCCCACCTGCCAGAAGATATAGATAATACGGCGCGCCAGCAGGCCACGGATTCTTACAACAAAGGCCTTAATTCTATCAAGTCAGCCCCTTTTGATACGCTTTTTGACCGATATGCCACAACAGAGATACGTGTGAAGTATCGCGATATTATTCTAAATGAAATTCGCGATGCAAGAAAGAAGATTGAAGGACTTCAAAATTATGATGACGCTACGCGAGAACTGGGAATGAATGGGATCTTCAATGAGTTTTGGAATACAGAAAAAGCAGTAAAACTAAAGAATAGCCCCAAATACTATGAACCTCTGCGGCAAGAGGTGTTAGAAGCCTACGAGGCTTCTCGCGAAGATTATATAGAAGCGGAGTACCAAAGAAATATAGAAACGTTGCGCCATTCTTCTATGGCTCATCGCGGATTTAAGCCTGTAATTAGTGAGTTTAGTGATCTTTGTAAAGATTTGCGTAATCTTTACAACGAACCTAACAAAGGTTATCTTTTTGAACAAAAATTTGGAGAGCTGTGGGTACCTTGGATAAAAAAGACTTTTCCTTCCTATGTGGCATTGAAACCGCTGCCTGAAATAGTTGAATTGACACAGTCTGAAACATTGCCAAATCCTTACTATGATCCAGATTATGCCAATCGTGTTGCCGTGTGGGATTGGCTTGATGATATAACTACTATGGGCTATGAACAACGTGGAGATTATCGCTATTATAATGGCCATGAGAACAACCGTGTACGTGTTACATCAAGCGGTGGCGCATTGGTATATAACGGTAGTCAACTTGTTGCAGTGACAAAAGACGTTGAGCCTTTGTCGGAATGGGGTGTGATATGTGAATTAGCTTATCAAGATTTTCTTCTTGGTCGCTATAATGTGAGGTTAGAATCCGCTGATGCACAAAACGACATAGCTTTTCATTTATCTCATCATCTGCCCCCTGTGAGTGATTTTCCTTTTACTGCTTCTTATATTGAGAAACTGGCAAAGGATCACCTTACCACGATGGCTGATTATACTACTATTCGCGACAGCGGACTTTCTTTCCTCCACCAGTCGAAGAATAAGAAGATAATTATTCGTGAAACCTATGCTGAAATGCCTAATGGCACTCTCTATCGAACGTATAGCGTAGAAAAGTATGAACCTGATTGGCAATGATAGTTCAAAGCCTGCTTTCTTCGTGTAGTTTAGTTTTAATGTTTAATGCTCAATAACCTACGTTAATGCTCAATAATAAATCAAACTTAGGCGATTTACCGATTTCTTCTGGTGCAGTACCTATTCGCACAGCGTTGATTTCGGTATATCATAAAGATGGGCTGGAGGAAATGCTTGCTGCGCTTCATAGGCAAGGAGTTCGTTTCTTGTCCACAGGTGGTACGCAGTCTTTCATTGAAAGTTTGAACTACCCTTGCGGACGCGTGGAAGATGTAACAGGTTATCCGTCTATTTTGGGCGGGCGTGTAAAGACGCTTCATCCGCTTATTTTCGGTGGCATATTAGCACGTAGAGATGTGGCGGAAGATAGAGCAGAAATGGCTGGATATAATATCACGCCGATAGACCTTGTGGTAGTTGATCTTTATCCTTTTGAGGAAACTGTAGCAAACGGCGGCACACCGGATGAAATCATTGAAAAGATAGATATTGGAGGAATTAGCCTAATTCGTGCCGCTGCAAAGAATTTCAAAGACGTGACGATAATTCCTTCAAAGGCCGAATACCCATATTTGATAGAAATTCTCAAAAATCAGGGTGCTCGCACGACTTTGACACAGCGTCGAGAGTTGGCTGCTCAAGCATTTACGGTGAGTAGTCGCTATGATACAGCCATTAAAAATTGGTTCGAAGAAACAAAGTGAGATATTTAAAGTGAAATAGGCTTTTCATACGTTCTGTGTAGCCTTAACCTCTTAAACCAGTATAGAAATTCCTAATACCATGAAAATAGATACGATAAAATATCTTGAGAAGTTTGAACGGCTTAAGAATATGCGTCTTTTCTCGGGCTTGTTCTCGTTTACACAAGAATTAGCAATGGATCTCGGCACGGCCAATACGGTTATTATTACAGGTGATGGAAAAATAGCAGTAAATGAGCCTTCTGTAGTGGCACTTGATGTACATACGGAGAAGATGATAAACGTAGGCGGCCAGGCTAAGTTAATGTACGAAAAGACCAACAATAAAATCAGCGTAGTGCGTCCGCTAAAGGATGGTGTGATAGCCGATTTTAACGCTTGTGAGCAGATGATGCGTGGCCTTATACGTATGGCTCACGAGGGTAAGCATTTCTTCACGCCAAGCCTACGTATGGTAATAGGGGTGCCAAGTGGTTCTACAGAAGTGGAACTTCGTGCCGTACGTGATAGTGCCGAGCATGCTGGTGGGCGTGATGTGTTCTTGATTTTTGAGCCCATGGCTGCAGCAATAGGTATAGGATTGGACGTAGAGGCCCCTGAGGGCAATATGATTGTGGATATAGGCGGTGGTACCACAGAGATTGCTGTCATTTCGCTTGGTGGCATAGTGAGCAACAACAGCATAAAGATGGCTGGCGATGATTTTACTGCCGATATTCAGGAATATATGAGTCGCCAACACAATGTGAAAGTCAGTGAACGTATGGCTGAGCGTATTAAGATACACGTAGGTAGTGCACTGACAGATTTAGGAGCCGATGCACCTAAGGACTACATCGTCCACGGGCCAAACAAAGTCACGGCTCTGCCGATGGAAGTACCTGTTTGTTATCAAGAAGTGGCACATTGCTTAGAAAAGAGCATTTCCAAGATAGAGAGTGCCGTGCTTAACGCTTTGGAAAACACACCTCCAGAACTATACGCAGATATTGTGAAGAATGGCATCTATCTCACCGGTGGCGGTGCATTGCTTCGCGGTCTTGACAAACGTCTGAGTGATAAGATCAACATCCAGTTCAAGGTGGCTGATGAACCGTTGCTTTGTGTTGCACGTGGTACAGGGGTAGCATTGAAGAATGTAGATCGCTTCCAATTCTTAATGAGATAAGACAAACATCAGTTTTAAGGGTAATTCAAGGTTTAGGAAGTTTAAGCGGTTTTAGCCTATAGGCCTTTGACCTCTTAAACTTCTTAAACCTTAAATGAATAGTTCGCTATTATGCGCAATCTGCTTCTTTTTCTACAACGCTATATGCACATCCTCTTGTTTCTCTTGCTTGAGGTAGTGAGTATGGTGTTGCTTTTTACTTACAACAGATTGCAGACCACAGTATTCTTTTCTACAACAAGTAGTATCACGGCAGGGATAAATCGTATGTGGGGTGATGTGTTGGCTTATACCACACTGCGCAAAGAGAATACACGCTTAGAGCGTGAAAACACTTTGCTCAAACTTCAAAACGATGCTCTTCGTGGATTGATTGACGAAGAAAAGCACACCGTCACCGCCACCGAGGAACGTATCCACGAGAAACTTTTCAAATACCCGCTTATCAATGCTAAGGTAACCAGCAATGAAAATCGCGCCGATCGTCTAAATCATCTTGTAATAGACAAAGGCACTTTCCATGGCGTACAAAACGGTATGGGTGTTGTAGGCGGTGGTGGCGTGGTAGGCATAGTGGCAGAAGCAAGCACGAATTATGCTTTAGTTATTCCTGTTACACATGCTCGTAGTGCAATCAGTTGCAGATTAAGAGGTAGCAATTGGTTTGGACATCTCAGTTGGAATGGGGGCAGTAAACTTATTGCCTATCTTGATGAAATACCCCGACAGGCTGAAGTAAGGCGCGGGATGGCGGTAGAGACAAGTGGCTATTCCGATGTCTTTCCTGCGGGCATCTTTGTGGGGAACGTACTTGCTGTTGGTAGTGCCCCCGATGGGCAATCGCTTAGGCTCACCGTGCATCTTGGTACAGATTTTACAAACCTTCGCGATGTGTCCGTTGTGAAAAATATCTATCGTAGCGAAACAGACTCCTTGCGTAATCATGCTGCTTTTAATGAAGGTGTGCTAACAAATAACTAAAAAAAGTATCCATTGTCGCTTGGAACGACATTGTTCATAGTTAAGGTCTGACGTATAATGCTTTCCGACACGCTCAAACGGACATATTGGTTTATAGGACTGCTACTTTTGCAGGTAGCGGTGCTTGACCATATCGCGCTTTTGGGTTATGCCATCCCTATGCCTTATGTGTATGTATTTTGTTTGTTGCCCACAAATACGCAACATTGGATATATGTAGTGATAGGCTTTACAATGGGATTTCTCATAGATATTTTTACTTCCACCCCTGGCGTAGGGTCAGCGGCTCTTTGTGCCACTGGGCTGGCGACTCCTTATCTGTTAAAATTGTTTGCTCCATCGGGTTATGCTTTTGATGAGCCGTTTGTACCCTCTGTTAAAACAATGGAATGGCTTCCTTTCCTGCGCTTTGTTTTTTCGTTGGTTGCCGTTAATTGCTTTGTATATTTCTTGCTTGAGGCGTTTACGTTGATGTGTTTCGGTAGATTTTTTCTTACTTTTCTTCTCAGCACGCTTCTTTCAGTGGCTTTCATTGCTACTTTTGAAGCATTGTTGAATAAAAAGAAATCGCGCAATGGATAGAAAGACAGATAGTAGAACTGGGCGTATGTATGTGGTATGCGCAATAGCGATAGCTGTCGTACTAATATATGCTTTGCGCCTCTTTTTTCTGCAAATCGTTGATACCGACTATAAACTCACTGCTGATAGTAACGCTTTTCGCCGCGACATTATTTATCCTTCTCGTGGTTTGATATCCGACCGCAACGACTCCTTATTAGTCTACAACGAACCCTCATATACTATTATGGTACAAATGATGGAGCAGCACGGCGTGGATACGTTGGCTTTTTGTCGTGCTGTTGGTATTAGTAGGGCGGACTATATTGCTCGAATGGAAGAGATAAAAGACACGGAGAAAAACCCGCATTATTCCCGCTATCGGCCACAGGTGTTTATGAGTGGCCTTTCTCAAGAAGAATATGCTCGTATTCGTGAGAAAAGTTTTCAGTTCAAAGGATTTTATTTTGAACAGCGAAGCACACGTGTTTACGGCGGCAGTGTTGGTGCTCATGTCTTGGGCGATGTAGGTGAAGTAAGTGTAAACGACCTCGGTCGCGATTTTTATTATCAGAGTGGCGATATCATTGGTAAACTTGGTGTGGAGCGTTCGTACGAGAAAGAACTACGTGGTGAGAAAGGCGTGCGGATTATGATGCGCGATGTACGCGGCAGGACACTTGGCCCTTACAAAGACGGACTTTACGACACTAATCCTGTGGCGGGAAAAGACATCAAACTCACCATTGACATAGAGTTACAAGCCCTTGCAGAGCGTTTGCTTGAAGGTAAACTCGGAGCCATTGTTGCCATAGAACCTGAAACAGGTGAGATTCTATGCTTGGCTTCTTCTCCCACTTTTGACCCACGTAGAATGACAGGTAGTGAACGAGCAAAGTATACCGCCACTCTGCAGAAAGACCTTCGTCGCCCAATGTTCAATCGTGCCGTAATGGGAACCTATCCCCCAGGTTCTACTTTTAAGCCTACGCAGGGACTCATCGGCTTGCAAGAACAAATCATCTCTCCGAGTACTTCTTTCCCTTGTGCAGGTGGATTTCATTTTAAAGGCCTACACCTCAAATGTCACGGACACGCCTCTCCTCTCTCAATAGTGCCCGCCATAGCCACTTCGTGCAACGCTTTCTTCTGCTGGAATCTCTACCGTATGTTCGGCAATCGTAGTCGCTATGCTTCCCAGCGCGAGGCGATGACACGCTGGAAAGACCATCTTGTTGCTATGGGATATGGTTATCGCCTTGGCATTGATTTGCCCGGCGAGGCGCGAGGAATGATACCTAATGCCGATTATTACGACAAATATCTTCACAAATGGGGGCCACTAAGTGTCATTTCTATTTCTATTGGCCAAGGTGAAGTTACGGCTACTCCGCTACAGATATGCAATCTTGCGGCAACGATAGCTAATCGGGGGTGGTTCAAAACGCCTCACATAGTGCATGAGATAAAAGGCGGAACGCTAAATCCTAAGTTTAGCGTACAGCATCGCACGTTGGTAGACCCTATGTATTACCGCTATATTGTTGCTGGTATGCGTGCAGCGGTAACAGGTGGAACATGCCGAGCAGCTAATTTGCCCGGACTTGCAGTTTGCGGAAAGACAGGAACGGCTCAAAACCGCGGTGTAGACCATAGTGCTTTTATGGGCTTTGCGCCTATGGATAAGCCCAAAATAGCAGTGGCTGTCTATGTAGAGAATGGTGGATTTGGAGCCGAATACGGTGTACCAATAGGTAAATTAATTATGGAGCGTTACTTATATGGTAAACTCTCTGAGGAAGCAGAGCATCAAGCCACGGTGATGCAACATCGACATATTACTTACCAACTGAAATAGTTTTTAATGTCGTTATGAGGAAAGGAAATCTCTTTTATTTCTCTCTTCCATTATTCAATATATTCTACAAATGTTTACCCTCAAGGAACGTACATCAGGTTTTTATGTAGATTGGCTTGTGTTGGTCTGCTACTTACTGCTCTTGGCCTTTGGGTGGATAAGTGTGTGCGGAGCTTCGCACGAATATGGCGATACGGATTTCTTTGCGCTCACCACACGTTCAGGTAAACAATTGCTTTGGATAGCCTTTTCGTTCGGATTGGCTTTTATGCTATTAATGACCGATGAAAAATACTTTGACTCACTTGCCTTTCCGCTCTATTTGGGAATGATGCTCCTCTTGCTTCTCACGCCACTATTTGCAGGCAATATCAAAGGTTCACACTCGTGGATTAAATTTGGCAATGTAATGAGCCTACAACCAGCAGAGTTTGCCAAGAGTATCACAGCCTTGGCTTTGGCTAAGGTGCTGAGTCAGTTTGGTTTTGATTTGCGAAGGCGGGAACATTTCCTGCAAGCCGCTGGTGTGGTATTCTTACCCGTACTCCTTATTATATTGCAGCGCGAAACAGGTACGGCATTGGTTTATTTATCTTTCTTTCTTGTGTTCTATCGCGAGGGGATGACGGGTAGTATTCTTTTTGCTGTCGCTGCTGCAGTGGTATATTTTGTGGTAGGATTGGGTTACGCCGATATTGTTCTTCCTGGCACCACTGCTTATGTTGGCGAATATGTGGTGTTGGTACTTATCTGGCTTTTCGCTATTATTTTGCTACGTCGCTTTGTACCCACGGAGCGTATTAAGTTGATGCTCTTTTGGGGAATTCTGCTTACACTCGGCACTTATTTGTTGAGCTGGTTAACAGGCGGCTTTGATGTCTCTGTGGTTCAATTGCTAATGTTGTTAGTACTGGTGCTGTATCTTGTTTGGCAAGGATTAGGACTGCGTGGGCGTGCGTATTATTATATTGCTTCTTTCGTAGTAGGTTCTGTTGCGTTTCTCTACGCAAGTGATGTTTTAATGAATCACGTTTTAGCGAGCCATCAGAAAGAGCGCGTAGCCGTGTTGATAGGAACAGAAAGTAATGTTACTGCTGGCGGCTACAACGTACATCAGAGTATGATTGCCATAGGCTCAGGTGGCTTGAGCGGGAAAGGTTTTATGAACGGTACGCAGACAAAACTTAAATATGTACCCGAGCAAGACACCGATTTTATATTTTGTACTGTAGGTGAGGAGCAGGGATTCATAGGAACCATACTTGTTTTATTTGGGTTTCTCACGCTTATTCTCCGTCTAATTTATCTGGCAGAGCGTCAAACCACTGCTTTCGGACGTATTTATGGCTATTGTGTAGCTTCAATACTTCTTTTCCATATAGCTGTCAATATAGGAATGGTTATCGGCTTGATGCCTGTTATAGGTATCCCTCTACCTTTCTTTAGTTATGGAGGTTCATCGCTCTGGGGATTCACGATATTGCTTTTTATCTTCCTACGTTTAGATGCCATAGATCGTCATCGTGTACATTAATTGTTCTCAATACTTCGTTTATGAAAACTCCCGCTCCTCTCTCACAGCGCAAGCGTTTTAGCATTATGGCCGCCGTGTCGGTGTTCTTGCTTATTTTAATAGTACCTGCAAAGCATGCCTCTTTTACATCACATGCTGGCGATGAGGTATCCACAGATACAGCTCTTGATGACACTACCTTTGTGCAATCTTCACTGCCCGACAGCGCAATAACGTCTGACAATCGTCCAGTAGATCGTGCTGGCTATGAGGACGGTTATACCAGTGGCAGCAACGATGCAGCACTCCGGCAACATCGGGGTACCTACGATGAGCAAAATCCCTATCCCTCCGCCCAACGAGATGCCTATGTACAAGGCTATAGGCAAGGCTATAGACACGGACAAACGTTTGGTGGCGAACATCCCGCTACCGAGGCGCGTCGCGATGGGCGTAGTATTGAAGACCTTGTCAGAGAAAGCGATCAAAAGTTAAACGCCAGTAAATAAATGTCTTTATTGTCGGTCTTATGACCGATTAGGGTCTAACTTTTGTGTACTTTTGTCGCATATTTTAATAAGATTCTATACGATGAACCAAGAACTTTTTTCTTCACTGCCCTATAAAGTTGCAGATTTTTCCGCCGCCGATTTCGGTCGCAAAGAGATTAGTATTGCCGAACACGAAATGCCTGGCCTTATGGCACTCAGAGAGAAGTATGGACCACAGCGTCCGCTCGCGGGAGCAAGAATAATGGGTTCGCTGCATATGACAATTCAAACGGCAGTACTCATAGAAACGCTTACTACATTAGGTGCTTCGGTGCGTTGGTGCTCCTGCAACATTTATTCCACTCAAGACCACGCCGCCGCAGCTATGGCTCGTGAAGGAACGAGTGTTTTTGCTTGGAAAGGCGAAAGCTTAGAAGACTATTGGTGGTGTACACTTCAAGCTATGAATTTCCCTACACATGGAGCACCAAATCTCATTGTTGACGATGGGGGAGATGCTACACTGATGATACACATGGGTGTTCAAGCTGAAAAAGATCCTACCGTGTTGGAGACACCGAGTACCAGTGGCGACGAAGCGGCTCTGAAAAAGATTATTGGTCAAGTGCTTCAGGAACGTCCCAATTTCTTTAGCACTATAGCCCACGAAGTACGCGGCGTGAGCGAGGAGACCACAACGGGGGTGCATCGCTTGTATCAAATGATGCAACGTGGCGAATTGCTTTTCCCAGCATACAACGTCAACGACTCCGTCACTAAGTCAAAGTTTGATAACCTATATGGTTGTCGCGAGAGTTTAGCCGATGGCATCAAGCGTGCCACTGACGTGATGATAGCCGGAAAGACTGTCGTTGTGGCGGGATATGGCGAAGTAGGTAAAGGTTGTGCACAGTCTATGCGTAGTTATGGAGCTCACGTTATCGTTACAGAAATAGATCCTATTTGTGCTCTCCAAGCCGCTATGGAAGGTTTTGAGGTACTTACAATGGAAGAAGCCGCCCCTCGGGGCAACATTTTTGTGACAACAACGGGAAATATTGATGTTATCACTACAGACCATATGCAGCAAATGCCCACACAGGCTATTGTCTGCAACATTGGCCATTTCGACAGTGAGATACAAGTTGATGCACTCAAGCATTTGCCTGGTATCAAGTGTACGAATATCAAGCCTGGTGTAGATAGTTATCTCTTCCCCGATGGCCATCGCATCACCTTGCTGGCAGATGGTCGTCTCGTCAACCTCGGGTGTGCCACGGGGCATCCCTCTTTTGTAATGTCAAACTCATTTACTAATCAAACGCTTGCGCAGATAGAACTCTTTACCAACGCTCACGAAATAGGTGTTTATCGTCTTCCTAAGAAACTTGACGAAGAAGTAGCCCGCTTACATCTCAGCCGTATAGGTGTTCACCTCACTCACCTCACACAGGCTCAAGCCGATTATATTGGTGTACCTATCAACGGCCCATATAAGGCTGATTTTTATAGGTATTAGTTATTTAATGATTGACTGTTTGCGGGCTTCCTATTTCTCTGCCTCCTCTGAATAGTTTACTTCTTGTATTTTTTAAGAACGTTCTCCCACTCCTATGAAATCCTTTCTCAATAAAGTCTGGCCTGATGCATTGGCCGTGTTAGTATTTCTGGCGATAAGTTTTCTTTATTTTGCAGGTCCTGTAAGTCAAGGCTTGGTACTATCCGGCCACGACAATACGGGAGGTGTAGGTGCAGGCCATGAAGCGCAGGTCTATGAACAGCAAACCGGCGAACACTCCCGATGGACGAATAGTCTTTTTAGCGGAATGCCTACTTATCAAATATCGCCCTCTTACCCCTCAACGGGTGTGCTGACAATGGTACAAAAGATTTATCAACTCGGCACTAACGGCGTATTGAGTTATGTGTTTATATCTCTGTTAGGCTTCTATATCTTGCTACGTGTTTTCCGTTTGAAGCCTCTGCTGGCTGGAGCTGGAGCGGTGATGTGGGCTCTTTCGTCTTATTTCTTGATTATCATTACCGCAGGGCATATATGGAAAGTCCTCACGCTCGCATTCATCCCGCCAACCATAGCAGGCCTTATACTTACCTATCGTGGTAAATTCCTGTGGGGTGGGGCAACAACGGCACTATTCACTGCGTTGCAAATTTTATCTAACCACGTACAGATGTCCTACTACTTCGGCTTTGTGATGCTTTTCATCGTTTTGGCCTATGGCATAGCTGCTTTTTTGTATCGTGGTAAACAAGTTGAGCAGACAACTTCTGTTGTTGAAATACCCACTCCAACTGTTTGGCTTAAAGGCACTGCTGTAATTATCTTGGCAGGTATTATTGGTGTGTTGGCAAACGTGTCAAACCTTTACCATACTTATGAGTATCAACAATACTCTATGCGCGGGAAAGCCGAGCTCACACCTCTTCCTGCCTCAGACGGACAGCCTGTTAAGCAAGCCTCTGAGGGGTTGGAGCGCGACTATATCACACAATGGAGTTATGGCATTGGCGAAACAATGACGTTGCTCATTCCTAATTTCAAAGGAGGCGGTTCGGGGAGTATTCAAGACTACGAAGGTGCCGACGAACTCCCTGGTTACGATGACTTTATCCAAGGCGCAATGGCTGTACAGCAGATAGCACAGGAGAGCAATCAACAAATCATTCCACCCGGTCTCAATACCTATTGGGGCGACCAACCCGGCACGGTGGGACCTGTGTATGTGGGTGCGCTTGTTTGTTTTTTCTTTGTTCTCGGATTGTTCCTCGTGCGTGGACCGCTGAAATGGGCTTTGCTTTTTGCCACCATCCTCTCCTTTCTTTTTGCATGGGGGAAAAACTTAATGCCTGTTACCGATTTCTTTATTGACAACCTCCCACTCTACAACAAGTTTCGTACCGTTAGTTCTGCACTCGTCATAGCAGAGTTCACAATGCCTTTGCTTGCCGTTCTTTGCGTGGCACAAATCATTCGTACCCCCGATATCCTTCGTGAGAAACTTGGTCGGATAGCTCTTGCCGTTAGTCTTGTCTCCACGGCGGGTCTTTGTCTTTTGCTATATTTTTTACCGAGTCTCGCTGGCGATTGCCTCTCCAACAACGAAAGCCAAATTCTTTCTACCCTTGGTCCACAAGCCGCTGCTTATCGGCAGGGTGTTTCTCAAATGCACCAAGCTATTCTCGCTTCTGATGCGCTTCGTTCATTTATCGTGATATTTATAGGCTGTATCGTTTTGGCTGCGTTTTATTTCAAAAAGATTTCTGGTAGTGTCTTGGCGGTTGCTATCGGTGTGGTTTGTCTTTTCGACCTCTGGGGAATAGACAAACGTTATCTTAACGATAATAATTTTACTGACCCTATCTCCCAAACCGAAGACATCGTCACGCCTACCGAGGCCGACCAACGTATCCTTGAGGACAAAGGAAATTATCGTGTGGTGAACATCACAACTGATATATTCAACGACAATACAGCGTCCTACCATCACCATAACATCGGTGGCTACCATCCCGCCAAACTCCAACGCTATCAAGATCTCATTGAGCGACACATCTCTAAGGAGATACCACAGTTTGTAGGGGCTATCAACGATGCGCAGGGCGATATGACACAAATTCCCGCCGATAGTCTTGCCCCCGTCTTGAATATGCTCAACCTCAAATATATAATCTTCGGAAAAGACGCGCAACGTGTTATAGAAAATCCATATGCTTTAGGCAATGGCTGGTTTGTGCAGAAGTTGAGTTTTGTAAAAGATGCCGATGCAGAAATAGCCGAACTCAACAAGCTATCTATTCGGAGCGAAGCCGTGGCTGATGAGCGGTTCAAGCCACAGTTGGAAACAGCGATGTTGGATAGTGGCTCGGTAAGTCAAACATCTTATGCGCCTAATGAATTGCACTATGCGATAGAAAGTCAACGCGGTGGTGTTGTGGTGTTCTCCGAGGTGTATTATCCTGGATGGACGGCCACCATTGACGGACAAGAGGCTGAACTTGGACGTGTCAACTATATCCTCCGTGCCTTACGTATGCCTGCAGGGAAACACGAGGTAGTTCTTGAGTTCCGCCCCAAGAGTATTCATCACACTGAGGCTGCGGCATATACGGGTATAGTTCTTACTCTTCTTCTTTTCTGCTGTGCGCTTGGGAAGGAATGGTGGAAGAAAAAGGCTTAAACCTCCGTAATTTCTAATACTTATTCTTTTTTATTATACCTTTGCGCACAAATAAACGATAAACCCATACTATGCAAAAAGTCTTTTCCCTCAAGAGTTTATTAGGCTTGGTTCTCTCTGCTCTTTTTGTGTTAAATCTTTCGGCACAAACGGTAACGGTTGCTGTGTTCAGCCTCAATGATTTCCATGGTGGTTTTTTGGCTGATGCACGCAAAAGTATTCCAGGGGCTCCTGCCGTTTGGCAAACGCTTGATAGCTTGCGTGCCGTTTATCCCAATAGTGTCACTGTGGCCGCCGGCGACAATTTCGGCGGTAGTTATTTCTACACTGCTACGGGCGGACGTTTGGTGTCCGATTTCTTTAATCGTATCGGTGTGACAATTTCTGCTATAGGCAACCACGAGTTCGATGATGGCCAACAGAAATTGGCTGATAAATGGAGTGCTTACCGACCCGCAGGATGGAATCTCACATATCTTTGTGCCAATGTGTTTGATACAACCAGTCGCATTCCCGCCTTCGCTCAGCCGTGTGCTACGCAAACCATCACGCTGCCAACCGGACAAATTATAACGATAGGCTTTGTAGGACTGCTCACGAGCAACACACCCAACCAAACATCAAAGAGCAAGCTCACGGGCTTAACCTTTGATGGCAACTACACTGGCATTGTCAGTGCATTAAAGCAGAAACCAGAATATCAACCTGTAGCGAGTGCCGACATACGTCTGTTGCTGATGCATGTAGGTACACGTATGCAAGACGGCAATCCTGTTTGGGACGACCGCGATTCAGCCAATATCGCACAATTCAACGATCCTGATTTCCATGGACTGCTCACCGGGCATAGCCATAACCCTGTGTGCGGACATATCAACGCACAGCAACTGCCTGTCGTGCAGGGAAAATGGCATGGTGAATACATTAGTGTGTTGCGCTTTGAGATAGATTTACAGACGCGCAAGGTACTCTCTGCTACGCCTGAAATAGTACGTGTCAATCCTAACATCCCCTTGGGAAAAAAGCAACAGCAGTATAGCCAAGAACTTAACAACCTCCTTGCCAATACGCAGATAGAAGGCCACGCATTGAACGAGAACCTCGCTTATTGCACACGAAACCTTGTTCACGACCGCTTGACCAACAAGTATTGCCAAACAGAAATGGGTTATATGGTGTGCGAGGCGTATGCCGAGGCTTTGCGCACTACGGGACACCTCCCCCTTTCTACGCCCGTTATTGGTGTAAGCCATTTTGGTAGCATTCGCAGTGGTTTCCCCGAAGGTCAGATACGCATTCTTGATGTCGGCGAAGCCCTGCCTTTTGCCAACAAACTTCGTGTGTTCCGCCTCACTGGTGCGCAAATAAAAGACCTTGTAGAGTTTGGCCTCCACAACACTACTTACGGTTGGATGCAGACCAGCAGTCTGGAGATAGATACAACAAAGACAGGCCACGTCAAGGAATTGGCATATATCAATTCCGATGGCTCGCGCACCGTGATACGTAAGCGGCACACCTATCTTGTTGTGGCCGATGAGTTCCAAGCAGGTGGCGGCGATGGCTATAGCACCGACTTCTTCCCGCAGTCTCAAGAACTCCGTTTCACTGGTATGCCCACCAGCACGCAGGCCTTTATTGATTATTTGTCGCGCCGAGAGAGTATTCCCTCCGCCGTGCCGTGCATTCAACTATATAAGAAAATGAACCTCCGCCGTTGGCCACAGAGAATGTTCTAAGGCCACGGTATTATCGTGCATAATGTTTTTTTTTAAGGCGCCACCCCAATACTTCAAGCAAGACGGCGATTTTGAAACGCTCCGAACGGAGTCGGATGCCGTAAACGTTCGTCGCACACGCCGCACACTGCCAGCCGAATGGTTCACACAGGGCGGCGTGTGGCTTACGTGGCCACACCGCGATACTGATTGGCGCGATTGCCTTGTTGAAATCACTAAGACCTACATACGCTTGGCCTACGAGATAGCCCGACGCGAGAAGTTGTTGGTGGTGCATCCTCACCCCGAGGAGGTGGCGCAATTACTCCAAGAGCGATTGCCGCGAAAAGTGGTAGAAAATATCATTTTCTTTCGTGCCCCCACCAATGATACCTGGACGCGCGACCACGGCGTGTTGAGTGTGATAGACACCAACGGCTGGCAACTCATCGATTGCAGTTTTAACGGCTGGGGCGGCAAGTTCCCCGCAGAGAAGGATAATGAATTGACGCACCTGCTCGCGGAGGACGACGTGTTAAAAGGTACGTACCAAGATGCCCTCGACTTTGTGCTTGAGGGAGGAAGCATAGAATCCGATGGCACAGGCACTATCCTCACTACTGAACAATGCGTCTGTTCTACCACACGTGGCAGCGGGCGCACACGATCTTATATTGAAGCCCGTTTTTTTGAACTCTTTGGCACAAGGCGTGTACTCTGGCTCACACATGGCCATCTCGAGGGCGATGACACCGACGGACATATTGACACGCTCGCTCGTTTTTGTTCCGCTAACACGATTTGCTATGTGAAGTGTACCAATAAGTCGGATAGCCACTATGCCGACCTTGAACTGATGGAGCGTGAGTTGCAAACTATGCGCACCGCCCAAGGCCATTTCTACAACCTCGTGCCGCTACCAATGGCACCTGCTTGCTACGACGACAACGGCAACCGATTGCCTGCCACATACGCTAACTTCCTTATTCTTAACACTGCAATAATCTTTCCTACATACGGCGATGCCACACTTGATGAGAAAGCACGCCGACAGTTTGCACACCTCTTTCCCAAATACGACATTATTGGTATTGACGCTCGTACACTCATCTGCCAGCACGGTAGCATTCACTGCGCTGCAATGCAACTGCCGCGTGGGGTGATCTAACGAACTATTTTCCTCTTTTTGATACTATGCTCAAGGAAAACCTTACCCCGATGATGAAGCAGTTCTTCGATTTCAAAGCGAAGCACCCTGATGCGTTGCTGCTTTTTCGCTGTGGTGATTTTTACGAGACTTATGGCGATGATGCTGTCGTTGCTGCAAAAACGTTGGGCATAACCCTCACCCGTCGCAGCAACGGAAAGAATGGGGCGGCAGAGCTGGAGATGGCGGGCTTCCCTTATCATGCCTTAGATAACTATCTCCCGCGTCTTGTGCGCGCTGGCTTTCGTGTAGCCATTTGCGACCAACTTGAGGATCCCAAACAGACCAAAACGCTCGTTAAGCGTGGTATCACCGAACTCGTCACACCCGGTGTTGCAATGCAGCAAGGCGTGCTTGCCGATAAGGAAAACAACTGGCTCGCAGCAGTGCATTTTGGTGCGCAGGCCTTAGGGCTTTCGTTCTTAGACCTTTCTACGGGCGAGTTCTTACTCACCGAAGGCACACCCGACGTAGTGAAAAAACTTATAGAAAGTTTCTCTCCTAAGGAAATCTTGGTGCAACGAGGTCTCAAACCACGTTTTCAAAAAATTTTTGGGTCAAGCCTCTATGTTTACGAAACCGACGACTGGACATTCAACCTCGCCAATGCACAGAAGTCACTCCACGCTCAATTTAAGGTGAAAAACCTTCGCGGCTTCGGTGTTGACCACTTGCGCGAGGGCATTGTGGCGGCGGGAGCCATTCTTTGCTATTTGCAACTCACGCAGCACACCGCCACACGACATATTGTGCGCATCGCACGCATAGAGGAAGAACGTTATGTGCGCATTGACCCTTTCACGGTACGCAACCTCGAAATCACTGAGCCGATGCAGCCCGGCGGCACATCACTCCTTGAGGTGATTGACCACACGCTCACACCGCCCGGAGGACGTATGTTGCGCCGCTGGCTACTCTTCCCGCTGCGCGATGTGAAGGCCATCAAACAACGGCAAGATGGTGTGGAACAGTTCTTCCGCTATACCGCCCTCCGACAAATCTGCGAACAAGAATTACCGCGTGTGGGCGACCTTGAGCGACTGGCTTCTAAGGTAAGCACCGGACGCGCCAACCCACGCGAGATACAACAACTGCGTTTCTCGCTCGAGAGTGCTGCGCGTATCAAACAGGTGGCGGCTGGTGTGGAAGCTCAAACAATAACCCAACTGGCGGAGAAAATCTCCCCGCTCACCGAACTCACACAAACACTCCAACGTACATTACGTCCCGACCCACCCGTCAAAACAAACAATGGAGGATATATAGCCAATGGCGTAAATAAGGAACTTGACCTGCTACGCGAAATCTCTTCCTCGTCGCGCGATGTACTCCAACGCATACAAGATGAAGAGGCACAACGCACAGGCATCGCCTCGCTAAAAGTGGGGTATAGCACCAATTTCGGCTACTACTTAGAGGTGCGCAATACCTATCGCAACCTCGTGCCGAAAGAGTGGGTGCGCAAGCAAACGCTGGTACAGGCCGAACGCTATATCACGCAAGAACTCAAAGAACTGGAGGAGAAAATCCTCGGGGCTAACGACCGTATCCTTGTGCTTGAAGCCGAGATCTTTGCAAAACTCATTGAATACACCGCCAAGTATATCCCGCAAATTCAGCAAACTGCGGTGGCGGTAAGTACCCTCGACTGTCTCTGCGCTTTTGCCGCTACAGCGCAGATGCATCGCTATGTATGTCCTGTAGTGGACGATACCACAGAAATAGATATTGCTCAAGGTCGCCACCCCGTCATCGAAACGCTGATGCCACCAGGCGAGGAATATGTGGCTAACGATGTGCAACTCAACACAAAGGAACAACAAATCATCATCATCACAGGACCAAATATGTCGGGCAAGAGTGCACTACTGCGACAGACAGCACTTATCACGCTCCTGGCGCAGACGGGTTGCTATGTTCCAGCCGCCGCCGCACGTATTGGTGTTGTGGATAAAATTTTTACACGCGTAGGGGCGAGCGACAATATCTCAATGGGCGAGAGCACCTTTATGAACGAAATGGTTGAGGCCTCAAACATTATGAACAACCTCACAGAGCGTAGCCTCGTGCTTTTTGATGAACTCGGACGTGGTACAAGTACTTATGATGGGATATCTATCGCTTGGGCTATTGTGGAATACCTACACGAAAACCCTACAGCTCACGCGCGCACCCTCTTCGCTACACACTATCACGAACTCAACGAGATGGCTAATCGCTTTGAACGTATTAAGAACTATAATGTCAGCGTACGTGAGGTGGACGGACAGATTATCTTCCTACGCCGCTTGGCACAAGGCGGTTCGGAGCATAGTTTCGGTATTCACGTGGCGAGACTCGCCGGTATGCCTAATAGCATCGTAAGACGTGCCGAGCAAATTCTTAAAGACTTGGAGAGCCAGTCGCGCGGAGCAGATGGGGTGCGCAAAGAAAAAGCGGTGCCAAGCGAGGGTGGTACCACACAACTCAACTTTTTCCAACTCGACGACCCCGTGCTTGAACAAATACGCGACGAGTTTCTGGGGCTCGATGTAAATAACCTCACACCACTTGAAGCACTCAACAAACTTAGCGAAATCAAACGCCTTGTTGCTGTAGGTTAATCCTTATAGGTGGGTTCTATTCATTTCCACGGTTAAGTTTGTCATAGATAGGGCTTTAACCTTTTGTCATCTTTATGGCTCTTTTTCCTGATGTCGTCAATGCGACACCCAAAGACACCCAATTGCTCTTTGTAATCAACTGATTTTCAATGGACGCTATTTAGTGGCGCAATAAGTGATGAAGTCAGCAGCTGAATATATTGCAGAATATGACTACCTTTGCACCGAAAACTCATTGTAAAATACGTATTTGTTATGGCAAACGAAACAAAGAACAACACTCCCAGCACCCACAATGAAGTGAAAGAGGAGAAAAGGCACAACCCCACATGGGAAGCCGCCGTGAAGTATCAGCCCGCCTTTACCTTCGTAGCACCTGAAATGTACGACTGACCTATGCGATATTTGCTTGATACCAATATCTTCATCTATCTGGTGATTGACCCCGACCAGCTCAGCCGCGACGTGAAGGCCATTCTTGACGACTACGACAACACGTTCTATATGAGCAGCGAGAGCGTCAAGGAGCTGATAGTAGGCTTCAATAACGGCAAACTCGTGTCGCGCTTCTGGGACACGGCAGCCAAAATGGTGAAGGACATCACCAACCGCTACTTCATCCGCATCCTCCCCGTGGGCGAGGAGCACATGGACACCTACGCCCATCTGACGCTGAACCTCGCCGAGGATCACCGCGACCCCAGCGACCACGTCATCATTGCCCACGCCATCACCAACCGTATGCCCTTGGTTTCGTGCGACCGCAAATTCATGTTCTACGAAGGCCAAGGACTGGAATTGGTGTTCAACGAGAGATAGACCCCACCCATACCCCGTAGAGAGACGTTAAAGCAGCAAGTAAGCGAGAGCAGAGCAAAACGTTTTTTTTGCTTTGCCGAACCGACGGAGCAGCGAGGGGCTTACTTCCTGAAAAGAGTATCCGCAACGCCTGTTTATCGGCATTGCGGACGGAGATATGATGTGTTTTGCACCTGTTTTAGCGGACAGCAGTATTTTGCTATTCTTCCACCGCTTCCGCTTCACCGTGTCCCCTTTCGCCTGTTGCAATCGCGGCAGAGCATCTGGCAGTTTTCCTGTACGGTGCGGCCACCCTCGGCCCACGGTGTGATGTGGTCGCCCTCCATAAACTCCAGGTCATACTCCTTGCCGCAAATGACGCACCGGTGTCCCTGCTCCTCCCACTTCGCCAGTTTGATGTCTTCGGGGAAGGCACGTAAGTCAAGATAGTGCTCATCGCCCGTCAGCACGTAGGGTATGATGCCCGACTTTCGTTGTATCTCGCTGTCGAGCATCAGCGCGGAGATGCGCTCGCCGAGTTCTTTCGTGTTAAGGGCATCGGCACCGAACTTGTCGTAGAATTCTGCCCAGTCCAGTCCTTTCATAATTTTGCGGAAGCGGCGCATATCAAAGTTTGTTTGCACCCAGTTAAGCACCGTCTGAAAGTATGTCCACAAGGGGCTGGCGTTGGCATCGTGTTGGTGTTGTGCCATATAGCCTACGGCTGTTTGACGTTTTCCGTTGCGCGTCTCGTGGTCGGCCATCCATTCCAGGGCTTTCTTCAAAAAATCCTGACGGATAGGAGTGCCGTTCACGAGGTCTTTGCCCAAGCGGTACGCACCACAGTTTGATTTTGAGAAGTGACGCTTAGCATCGCTGACGAACGGCCCGGCATAGACGGCGTTGTTTATCTCCTGCTCATTGAGCGGCTTGCCTGCAATGTTGATAGTCTTGAACCACTCCAGCTTCTCGCTCGCCTCACCCTCGCAAACATATATGGTAAGCGGATAGTTCAAGATACGTTCTTGTATGTCTTTCGGATGGTTGAAGAAATTCTTGAATTCGTACGAGAACTTGCCCGCCACGTACTCGCAGAGCGCGAGCGTGCGCTGCTGGCCGTCCATCACCTCGTAGGGGCAGTCGGCATCGTCGGCGCGGCGCACCCAGTACATCACGTTCAGCGGGTAGCCCCGCAGCACGGTAGTAATCACGGCCTGCTGCTCCCGCTCGTTGTAGATAAACTCGCGCTGGTAGGGCGGGCGAATGTCGAGCCGTCCGTCGTAGCCGCGCACACCCTGCTCGTCGTTGTTCACGTAGCCCTTGGTGATTTCGCCAACGGTCACGCTGATTTGCTTAATCGTCATCATAGGCATATAGTCAGTTCCTTGATATACTCGGCAATTCGCTCTTTCAGGAAAGGCAGGTCCTCTTTGTAGGTGTCCCAGATGTAGGCTGCATTTGTCGTGACGTAGCCATGCACAAGATGGTTGCGCATATCCACAATGTCGCGCCATGGAATCTCTGCGTGTGCACTGCGGAATTCGTGTGTCAGCATGTTGGCAGCCTCACCTATAATCATTGTGTTGTACACAACGGCGTGGAAACACATGCTGTCGGCCTTCATGTCTTCGAATGTCTTGTCTTGCAGATACGACTCAATGTTATTGATGCACTCAATGATGTGCTGCAGTCGGTCCAGGTCTCTAATACGCTCTCTCATAGATTATCTTCTTTTCACGTTCTGCGGTCTGCGATGCTGCGGGGCGCAATGTGCCGTCTTCCACCAGGTCTACCTTGCGCCCAAGCAGTTCTTCCATTTCACGGTGCATCCGGGTGTAGCGGAGTAGCCCTATGGGGGTGCTCCGGTCGAACACTACCAGGATGTCTACGTCGCTTTCGGGTGTCTCCTCGCCTCGGGCAAACGACCCGAACAGCCAGGCACGGCGCACGGGTTGCGTCTTGAAGTATTCGGCTATCTGCTGTGTCATTGCTTGTGTACTCATCTTCAGCTTGTTCTGAAATTTTGTGTCATTATATGGCTATCAGTTCGCGACCCACTGTGCGCAGTGTTTCGTAAATCATATTCATACGGCTCTCGCTGGGTGTCTTTTTCCCGCTGATATACTGCGCCATCAGGCTCTGCGAGATGCCCATCCGGCGTGCCATGGCCGACACGTTCAGTTCCGGGTGAGCCATAAACAGGCGGTAGAGTCCGGTGGTGGGCTGCTTGTCGAAGAACCCGTCGAAGCACAAGTCCTCGTCAATCTCCGGCCAGTGAATGCCGTAGTCGTCGGCTTCATATTTGCGCAACTGTTCCAAGGTGGCATGTTTCAGTCTTGGGTAGTCGGCCAGCAGCTCGCAGGCCTCCTTACCCTCGTCGGTTCTGATCCACACAGCGGTGTCGGTCAGCCAGATCTTTTCTACTTTCATCGTTACGGTCCTTCGCTGTTTTTGTGCAAAGATAGGTAATAAATTTATAACCACCAAATGTTTATGGACATTTCTCACTATTTGCGCGGCATCAAAGCTTCTGGGGGTGTTTGTTGCGGATTAGGATTCTTGCATATTTGCGCACGCCATTGATGTAGGGGCGGTCGTACTTAGCGTAGCCGGGGATTCTTAAGTCTGATAAAGATACGCTTGTATTTCTTACCCCCCCCACTAACGGCTGAGCGACACCACTGTCTTGCTTCCACAAGCCGTTGGAGACGCCTTTGCCTTCACTCTCAGTTGCACCTATGATTTCAAATTGCTCTGGGTTGTACTTGTCGAGGAAGGTGATGGGAACGCCCATTACGCCGTCGTAGTCGAAGGGGATGTCTGAGGTCTTGCTGACTTCTATCGCGTCGTAGTTGTCGTAAGTAGGATATTCCTCGGGCGAGTAGTGGCAAACCAAATCCATTTCCTCGTGGCGCTTGTTGTGGTCGAGGTTGGTGAACCAATGGCAATTGCGGAACTTCACCAAATCGGTCTCTTTGTCATATACTCCATCAGCATATTCGCGCCTTGTCTCTTCGGGAACTCGGAAATAGGCATTTCCTGCGTTAAAACCATAGCCCAGCCACAGCCTGTTCTCCATTATCAAGGGAAAGACCTCCTTGTAAGTAATGGCATTGACGTTCCCTATTATCAGGAACTTCTTCCCGTACTCCATCAGCTGCGCCACGTACTCGCGGAAGAGCGAGAACGGCGGGTTGGTCACTACGATGTCGGCCTGCTTGAGCAGCTCTATGCACTCCGGCGAGCGGAAGTCGCCGTTGCCGTGCAGCACGGAGAGCACGTTCTTGTCGTTCTGTATCAGATGCTCCACGTCGGCCAGGTCCACGGCCCCGTCGCCGTTCACGTCCGTCACCTCCGTAATCTCCACCTTGTAGGCCGTCTTCCGCTGGTTGCCATCGGCGTCGAGTGAGAAGAGCGACAGCTGCGTGCCCGCCACGGGCGAGCCGTCGTAGCAGGTGCAGATGAGCTTCTTCAAGCCCAGCTGGTTGAAGCGCAGGGCGAAGTACTTGAAGAAGTTCGACTCGTAGGGGTCGTCGCAGTTGCACAGCACCACCTTCCCCGCGAAGTGCGGCCAGTAGTGCTGCAGCTCGCGCTCTATGTCGGTCAGCTGCGTGTAGAACTCGTCTTTCTTGGCCGTCTTGGCCGCATTCAGATTCTTGTTTGCCATAGTGCTGTTTGAATACGTTTGTCTTCGGCATTCTTTTGCTCGCCAAGGCAACGCTTACAGGTTTATGTCACGGCAATAATAGCCTTTTGGATTTCGTTTATAATTTGCTGTGCTTGGGTCGCTTCGTTGAATGTTGTCGCGTGGTGCTGCCCCGCCGTAAACAGAGTGGTACGCAGTTCGTTGTCGGCCACGAGGCGATGGATAGCCGCACCCATCCCGTCCACGTCGTCGGGGCCGACATAGAGTGCGCCGTTGCCTCCTGCCTCTTCTAAACAAGAGCCCGTGGCGGCCACAACGGGTATGCCGCTTCGTAGTGCCTCAAGCACGGGGATACCAAACCCCTCAAAGCGCGAGGGGTAAGCAAACACTGAAGCCAAACGATAGAGTGCGGGCAGGTCGGCAAATGGCACGTTGGAAAAAATGTGTAGGCGTTGCGCTACGCCGAGCCGTTCCGCTTCTTTTTCCACACGAGCTGTGTAGGGTGTGCGCCGCCCCACTAATACGAGTGCTATTTCTTTGGGCAGTGAGGGTAGTGCGCGCACCAGCAGCAGAGTGTTTTTGCGCTCCTCTATCGTGCCGACGCTAAGCACAAATTTTTCGGGGAGTGCGTAGCGACGGCTCACCTCGTCCTCTTTCGTGCGGTCGTGCTGAGCCGTAAATGCCGCGTCGCAACCTTGATAAACCACGGAGATACGCTCTGCATCTATACCGAAGAAGCGCACCACATCGCGCTTCGTACATTCACTCACGGCAATAATCCGGTTAGCGGCCTCACAAGCGCGGCGCATCTTGTAGGCATAGATACGGCAGTCAATGGCATTATAGTATTGTGGATAGCGAAGATAGATAAGGTCGTGTATCGTGACGACACTCGGCACGCCCGTCTTTTTTATCTTGAGCGGCAGGTCTCCCGTAAGGCCCAGAAACACATCAGCACCCTGCTGCGCCACGTCGTCGGCCATACCCCACAAACGCCAAAGTTCCGGACACTGCCAACGTCCCGGTCCTGCTACAAAGAGGTTTGCGTGTCTTGCGAGTAACCGTTGCATCTGAGGCACGCCGTGTGTGTTGGGTGTAAAAGCCACATACTCGTGTTGTGGATAGTAGCGACAAAGGATGTCAAGCACGTAGCGGCTATAGTTGCCGAGGCCTGTGCTGTTGCTGAAAGCGAGTTTGGCGTTGAATGCTATTTTCATCGCAGCAAAGGTAAGGCATTTTTAGATAATAACGTATCTTTGCCCTGGCTTAACACTCCGGAGACGGCCTTTTTTGTACCTAAACATTCTTCACCAACACTCCTCTTCTTCCGATGAAACGCTCGTTATTATGCCTTATGCTCTCTGTATGTTCGCTCGGCCTCTGTGCCGAAAAAAACCCGCAACCCATAAGTGCCTTGCTCAACCGTATCGGCGGCGCAGGCACGGCAGACCGTTTTGAAACGGAGGTGGATGCCAGCCTGTCAACCGACGGAAGAGAAACGTTCGTCGTAGGACAGCGCGGCGGCAAACCTTATATCGGCGGCTCCACGCTCAGTGCCGCGACGATGGGCATCGGCAACTATCTTAGCCGCCATGCTCATCTGCAGATTTCGTGGAACCAGCTCCGTGTTCCACTAACCACCGCCGAGCTGCCCCTGCCGTGCTGCGATGAGGTGAGTACCACGAGTGCTGAGCTACGCTACTACCTGAATTACTGTACGTTCTCTTATACTATGGCTTTCTGGACTTGGGAGCGGTGGGAGCAGGAGATCGACTGGATGGCACTCCACGGCATCAATATGCCGTTGCAGCTTGTGGGTACGGAGGCCGTCTGGTGGCGCGTCTTGCCACGTTTAGGCTACACGGCCGAGGAGGCCGGACGTTTTATCGCTGGCCCGGCTTTTCAGGCGTGGTTTTTGATGGGCAACCTCGAAGGCTGGGGCGGTCCTAACCCCGAGGGGTGGTACAGTGAGCGCGAGCGGGTGGCGAGGCAAATCCTACAGCGTGAGCGCGAGCTCGGTATGGAGCCGGTGTTGCCGGGCTACGCCGGTATGGTGCCTTCCGACTTCTTGGAACGACACGGCCGCACACGCGATGCCGGCGGCTGGTGCGGGTTTAGCCGACCGGGGTTTCTCTTGCCTACCGACAGCCTCTTCCCCCGCGTGGCGCAGACGTACTACGAGGAGTTGGAAAAGCTGATGGGCAAATCGAAATACTATAGTATGGATCTCTTCCACGAGGGAGGCAATACACAAGGTGTTGATCTCCACGCTGCGTTTCTCAACACCTACAACGCGATGCTTGCCGCCGCTCCTGGTAGTCGGTGGGTGCTACAAGCCTGGGGCGAGAACCCCAGGCCGGCGTGTCTGGAGGCAGTGCCTGTGGGCGGGCTGATAGTGTTAGACCTTTTTGCCGACGGCGAGCCGCGTTATAAGAACGGCTTCCGTAGCCACGACTTTATCTATTGTATGCTCCACAACTTCGGGGGACGCACCGGGCTGCACGGACGTTTGCAACGCACGCTCTCGGACTACTATGAAGCCACGCAAGAGCCTGGCTTCGTGGGCATAGGCTCCGCACCCGAGGGGGCGGAAACAAATCCTGTTTGCTACGAGTTTCTGTACCAAAGTGCTTGGGATAGCGTGGCCGACCTTGATGCGTGGCTGTCCGACTACGCCACGGCACGTTACGGCAGTCATACGGCACTGGCCGACAGTGCGTGGATACTCCTGGCGCGTTCGGTGTATGCTTGTCCTGACAACAGGCAAGGCACGAGCGAACCCATCGTCTGTGCACGTCCGGCACTGGAGATAGACCGCGTTTCCACGTGGAGCCGCAGCGACTTGTATTGGAACCCGGGCTTTGTGCGGCGCGCGGCGGCTTATCTCTTGGCAGAGCGAAAGACGCTCGGCAAGAGTCCCGCCTATGCTTACGATGTGGTTGACCTCGTCCGCCAATGCCTCACCGACGAGGCACAGGTGCGCCTGGGCCAAGTGGCGGAGGCCAGCACGACGGGCGGCGAGAGTCTGCGCGTGGCAGTGAAAGCCTATCTGGAACTTATTGCCGACCTCGACCGTCTGCTCTCCACCCATCCGGCGTTTATGGCTGGCACATGGATAGCTCAGGCACGCCAGGCGGCGGAGGATATAGACGATACCGCTGCGCCTAATGAGCGACAGGAAATACTGCGCCTCTTCGACCACAACGCACGCCTGCTCATCACCACCTGGGGACACGAACGCGCCGCCAACCAAGGCGGACTGCACGACTATTCCAACCGCGAGTGGGGCGGACTGCTGCAAACCTTCTACCTGCCACGATGGAAACGCTTTTTTGACAACCTCATTGCCAACGAACCCACCCCGAGTCCTGCAGAGTGGTATGCTATGGAGGCTGATTGGGCAGGCGATGCCTCTCTGGCTCTGCCCGCCCGCCAACAAGGGGCACCCATTAGTGCTGCGGCAAAACTCTTTTCCAAATACTTCGGGGCGATATAACCGGGGTGTTCTATAAAGCCCAATGGCCAAGAGCCGAACTTGTGCGAGCTCTGAAATGGCGAGAAAGCGTACTGTTCGAAGGAAAGAGGGCTTTTGTGTTGAGCCTGCCGATATGAAACTTATAGAAGTGGCGTATGAGTGTCGCTCATAGCAGGGGCACGGTGCTCTCTGCTATGAAGGACTAAAATAGAGCCTTAACAAAACGCTTTACTTTGAGGTGCGTTTGCCAATCGGGTTTGGCAAACGCATTGATTTTGAGTGTTAAAAGAGTTTAAAGGCTTTTTGTCCGTTGATAAAACGTGTTGTGCGTGGATAAGTTTGTGGAAAAAACAACCGTGACGCATCCTTTTGATGCTGTAAATGAATAAGATACGTAGCAGAGGCCTGTGTTTTAAGCCAAGAAGGAAACAGTGTTGAAAAGCAATGTAGAACTTACAAAAACGGGTCGTTTCAAAAAGTTAAAAGACTGAAACACAGAAAAAAAAGACTTGGAAGCGTGGCCGTTGCACCCTACTTTTGCAGCGCAAACCTCACAGGGGCTACCCGCCGTGACAGATTTTCCTTACCGAAGATACCTTATAAAAAATAAGGAGCGGGCATCAAGGGTCGAAACAGCCACCTAATACAAACAAATCCTATTTGGATGTTTCCCCGTCGCTGTGAAAAAAATTTAATTATGACAGTAAAGAAAATCCTTTTCGGAATTCTCCTGTGTTCATTCGCATTCATTGGAACCCCCGATGCTCAGGCGCAGACGATGCGCGGCAAGGCATCTTACTATGCTGGTAAGTTCCACGGACGTCGCACGAGTAGCGGCGAAATCTTCCACAAAGACAGCCTCACGTGTGCCCACCGCACGTTGCCGTTCGGCACGATGCTCCGTGTGCGCAACACCGCCAACGGGCGCGAGGTAGTGGTGCGTGTCACCGACCGCGGCCCGTTTGCTCGCGGACGCATTGTTGACCTCTCGCTCGGCGCAGCACGCCAACTTGGAATGGTGGCCGCCGGGGTGACGGGCGTGGAAGTGGAGGTGATTTCCAGCCCAAACGCTGCCAGCACCCGCCAAAGAGGCACCGCAGGCACAAAACATTAAACGCCGAGCCATCTATTTTAAACGCCGAGCGCATCTATTTTATAAAGTGTGACTATATTTTTACAAACAAAGCCTATGTTTTTACAAATATAGGCTTTGTTTGTAAAAATATAGTCACACTTTCAATTCTTTAAGCGTCAGTGTTTAAAATAGCTCGCACTTCGTAACTTTTGTGCGGCGGAGAGATTTTTTTCTTGCATATTAAAAATTCACAACGCCTGAGCGTATATATAAATAAAAGTAGGACTTTTGCGTTAAGGCAGAAGAGCGAAGTGACGCTTGCTTCAGCTTTGCCTTGGCGAGCAAAAGTCTGTCGGAGACAAGCGACACCAATCCACCGATTTACGCATCACGCCCGTTGATGAAAGTTAGCGAGACAGAAATACTCATACGATCCGCCCAGCGCGGTGAGCAACAGGCCTACAGAAGATTGTTTGAGGCATATAGCCCTGGCGTTTATGCTTCCGTGTGTCGGCTTACGGGGCATACAGCGGTGGCTGAGGAAATCACGCAAGACGTGTTTCTTCGTGCTTTCACGGCACTTTCGACGTTTGATAGCCGGCGGGCATCGTTCTACACCTGGTTACAACGCCTCGCCTACAACGCCAGTGTGTCCTATCTGCGACTAAAACCTCCGCCAGAGCCAATAACACTCTCTGATGACACCGCCGAGCCGAAAGCCTTCACCGAGGCGGCCCTGCAAGAAGCCTTTGCGTCTGACGACGACAATTTGATAGAAAAACTCACCCGTGCCATCGAACAACTGCCAGCCCCCGACAAACACCTGCTCACCCTCTACTACTACGAAAATCTCACCCTAAAAGAAATTGGCTACATACTCGGTGTGAGCATCCCCACGTTGAGCATTCGCCTAAAAAAGATACGACAAAAACTCTACCTCTTCCTCACCGCTTCTTCCCTATGAATACCCCTGTGTCACCCCCTCGCGCGCTGCGCAAAGCCCTCGCTACGTTGGCACAACGCCAGCCGAGTCCTCCCGAAGGAATGGCAGAACGCTTTATGACACGTTTGGCTGCCGCAGAAGCCGAGGGTCTTTTGCTTCAAAAGCCTCGTCGCCGTCGTAACGTGCTTCCGCTCGTGTGGCTCTCGGTCGCCGCCGCAGCCTCTGCCGCCGCAGCGGTGATAGTAGGCCTCGTGCTTCTGTGGCCTCAACCTGCTGCCGACCACCTTGCAGCAGTGAGTACGTCGGGCCACGTGCCTGTAGCTACCACGCCGCCGTGCGAGCCACCAACCAGCCCCCAGCATATCACCTACGCCTCTCAGCATTTACCGGCAACGATTGCGCCTACTCGGCAAGCCCCGCGTAGGATAGAACACGCTCAGCGGCTCATACCCACATCACAAACCGACACCACCGCCGTCGAACTTCCACAAACAATGCCCGAACCGATAACGCCTGCCGTCGTTCCGGCCACAGCAACAACGCCTACAGCACAGCCTGCGGCGCAAATCCTCGCGGCAGACACACACGAGGAAAAACCGCGCACGCCGTTCTCCGACCGCCAGAGGGAGTTAGATCGCCAGGCCTATCTCTCTCAGCACAGCCACGCCAGACTTATCATTGACGAACGCATTGCCGCCGACCGAATAAGCGCGAGAGAAATTCTTCAGCAGGTATCGACTGCAGCGCAAACTCTTTTCTCCGAACAACCTAAACCTATTGCTATATGAAACGCGTCATTCTTTTTGCATCACTCTTGTTGGCACTCACCTCTGTTATGCCTGTTGCTGCGCAAAGTACAATTGACGAGGCCATAAAACGCCTTATCAGTCATAAGAAAGCCGCCGTGAGCTATACGTCATCCTTTGACGGCTTCAATCCTACGGCAGAAAGTGTAGTAAGTCGCCGAGCCTGCTACCTTGAGGTTTATACATTTACGATAAAAAAGAAATACAGTTCGCTCATCAACGATGTAGAGGCAGCTATGCTCTCTCAGAAATCAAACCCCGCCTGCTATCGCTTAGAGCACTACTCACCAAACTCTCACGAGAAGCCTCGTGCCTTGGCTATTGTCTATGGGCAGAACGCCGAAAACAAAATAGAAATCGGCAAGTACCAAGCAAATAACTACACCATAGTGAACCTTGCCGACCAAAGCGCAGAAGCTGCCGGACAGTATCGCACCTGCTACGCCATAGAATGGTCAGACATCAACAAAACCATACAGGGACGTATCATCATCTCCTACGCTCGCATACCATCGTTGGCAACAAACATACCTACAACGCCGTATTACGCCACCCAGTCGCCCGACAACATCGATCTTTCTTTCGTAACCGACACTGTGGTAGCATTAAGCGGACAATATTTCCCTTACGATCTCCTCAGAGAGGGGAAACTGGCTTTTCCCACAGAGTTGTTTCTTAAAGGCGAACCGCTACCGATTATCAACGCCCTAATGGGTGCTCTCAGAGAATCCGATGCCGAAGATCAACCTCTTGTAGCCTCTATACTCTATCGCGTGATAAAAGATGCCGTAGCCAATCATCTATTCTCCGATGCGGAGCGAAAAATGCTCATAAGTCAACTTGAACGAATGATACCCGCGGTTAGCCCAAACGATACGCGATATCAGACCGCGATAGACTATCTGCGACTCTCCATTACCATTCTTTCAGAAGATGTAACCCCATAATGAAGTTGGTTAATATGTGAATGCGGGGATGCACAAGGCTTGTGCGTCCTCGTGCTTTGATTAGCCACCTATGCAACCGCTCCTACAGCAAGCAACACCAATTCTCCTCTTTTGTTTTTAGGGTGCGTTCTGTTCATTTCCACGCTTAAGTTTGACATAGTTGGGGCTTTAACCTTTTGTCGTCTTTATGGCTCTTTTTTGCTTCCTGCTGTAAGTTTCATCGGTCGTGTAGCTCGCTACACTCACTCTTCAACTGACCGTCTGCAAGCAAAAAAGCTCAGCAATCTGGCGCAACAAAACTCCCACAAGCGCATTTCCGTTGAACAAACTCCTATAGTCATAGTCAAGATAAAGGCTTTCAATAAAGGAAAAAAGGCCATAGATTTGCACAATCGTTCAGATTGAACTATTTTTGCCCCGCTTTGTTGCCCCGCCGAGGCTATCACTCGCTCCGCCTGTCAAGTTAGCCTTGCCACATCAAGCAACGCGCAACAAACTACCGACATTCCTTAAAAGACTATGGCAAAACGAAAGATACAATTCAGTCTCGTTTACCGAGATATGTTTCAAAGTTACGGCAAATTCCAGCCGCGTAAGGATCAATTAGAACGCATTGCCCCCGTTATCGTACGTATGGGCTGCTTCGCCCGTGTGGAAACCAACGGCGGCGCATTTGAACAGGTAAATCTCCTCTACGGCGAGAACCCCAACGCCGCCGTGCGTGCCGTCACCAAGATCTACCACGCTGCAGGCATACAGACCCATATGCTCGACAGAGGCCTCAACGCCTTGCGTATGTTTCCCTGCTCTGCCGACCTCCGCCGCCTTCAATACAAGGTGAAACACGCTCAGGGAGTGGACATCCCGCGCATCTTCTGCGGACTCAACGACGTGCGCAACATCATTCCGTCTATCCGCTGGGCGCTTGAAGCAGGCATGATACCGCAAGGCACGCTCTGTATCACCAATTCTCCCATCCACACCGCAGCCTATTATGCCGACATCGCCGACCAACTCATTGAGGCCGGAGCACCCGAGATATGCCTCAAAGATATGGCGGGTATCGGCCAACCCGCGCTGCTCGGCGAACTTTGTGGGCTCATCAAGGCCAAACACCCCGAGGTCATTGTGGAATACCACGGACACAGCGGGCCAGGGCTACAGATGGCAAGCATACTTGAACTGGCACGCAACGGTGTTGACATCATCGACACCGCCATGGAGCCGCTGTCGTGGGGAAAAGGACATGCCGACATCATTTCCGTACAGAGCATGCTCCGCAACAGCGGATACGATGTTCCCGACATCAATATGGAAGCCTATATGGAGGCACGCGCACTCACACAAGAGTTCCTCGACGACTTCCTTGGCTACTTCGTTAATCCGAACAACCACTTGGAATCTTCGCTCCTGCTCGGCAGCGGTCTGCCGGGCGGGATGATGGGTTCGATGATGGCCGACCTCAAAGGCGCGATGGGTGCTATAAATATGAACCGCGAAAAGAAAGGCGAACCCGCCTATACCGAGGACCAACTCCTCATTCGCCTCTTCGACGAAGTGGGCTATGTATGGCCAAGAGTGGGCTATCCACCCTTGGTTACACCCTTCAGCCAGTATGTGAAGAACATCGCACTGATGAACCTGCTCTGCCAATCAATGGACAAGCCGCGTTTCTCAATGATGGACGACAACATGTGGGGTATGATTCTCGGAAAGAGCGGCCACCTGCCTGGCCCTGTGGCTCCCGAGATTGTTGCACTGGCCGAGGAGAAAGGCTATACGTTCTATACCGACGACCCACAAGCGCTTTATCCCGACTGCCTCGACAAATTTCGCGAAGAAATGGCGGCCAATGGTTGGGATGTCGGACAAGACGAGGAGGAACTCTACGAGTTTGCTATGCACGAGCGCCAATACCGCGACTACAAGAGCGGAGAAGCAAAAAAACGCTTCCTCGCCGACCTGCAACAGGCCAAAGACCAAGCCCTACAAGGCAGCAACAAAATGAGTTTGGAGGAAGCCACAGCCTTCAAACACGCGAAGGCCGATGCGCTGGTAGCCACAGAAAGCGGCATCGTGCTCTACGAAATACTCGGCGAGGGCGAGGCCGTGGCTGCCATAGAACCCTACATCGGAAAGGAATACACCGAGGCAGAACGCTTCTGCTATATAGAAAACGGACACGGCAGCATCTTAGAAATACCTGCGGCCTTGGGCGGCAAATTAGTAGAAATATGCGCCCGACAAGGCAGCCACGTCAACAAAGGCGACGTGCTGGCCTACATACAACGCCCCGAGGCATAACACGTTAAGGAAGTGTTCTTACCCCTTAAGCCCGGAAAGTGCTGCGAAGTGCTTTCCGGGCTTTTTCTTCGGGCGGATGAACGCCAATGCCTCGCGCAAAATCGTGGCATGAAGCACAAACAAAATAAGAAAATAAGCACCTGCCGCTAATACCGTCCGCACGGCAAGGCGCAACACCATTGCTGCGATGCCTGTTGTGGCAAAATATACCACACCCACGGAGAACACAGCGATGAGAAGAAAAGGTAGCGTGTCGCGCAGCAAATCCGTCAGCCGCAAACCCACAAAGCGCGACGCCGCCACGTGCCACACAAAAAACCACAACACGTTCAGCGCGGCATACACCGCCACCATCGTTTCCATACCATACGACGCGGCACACAACACCGCCCCTACTTGCAACACAATCAACAACACGTTCATACGCATATACACCCCGCTTTTTCCTGCAGCCACCGTCATTTGCTGGAAAAGGGCGTGCAACGGCAAGAACGCCCCGCCGATACATAGCAAGCGCAACAGCGGCACACTGCCCAGCCACTTCGCACCCACGGTGACAAGAAGAAACTCCTCGCTCACACTGCTCAGACCTATCATAACGGGAAAACAAAGAAACGACGTGAAGCGAAGCATCTTGCGGAACGCGCGTAAGCGTCCGCTCAGGCTTTCGCCGATAGACGAGAGTATCGGCTGCGCCACAGGTTTCACTGTGTCGCTCACCACACCCGCCGCCATCGTGTTCCATTTATTCGCCTGAGTGAAAAAGCCCACGAGGTGCATCTGCCCGGCGAAAATCTTGCCAAAGACGAGCGAGAGGATGTTGTTAGAAAGGCCGTTGACGATATTCGTTACTAAGAGTTTGCTGCTAAAGCCAAACATCTGGCGCACGGGGCCAAAATCTATCTGCAACGACGGACGCCAAGGCACACAAAGGAATCGCCCCACAAAGAACGCTCCCACATAAACAATCTGTTGCCACGCCAAACTCCAATAACTATATCCGCAGGCCGCCAACACAATGCCCACCCCGCCGCTGCACAGGAGCGACACAACACCGAGCACGGCTTTCTCGCGGTTCATCAGTTCGCGAAACATATAGGCGGAAAAGGCCGTACCGAAACCTGCTATGACGCTTGAGAAAAACACAAAGCGCGCCAAGCGGCACAACTCCGCTTTGCCAAAGAAATCGGCAATGAGCGGCGCGCAGGCAAATAACACGGCGTAGATAGCAAGGCTCATCACCACGCTGAACCAAAATACTGAGTTGTAGTCGCGCGCCGTGGCACGTTTTAAGTTTGCTATCGCAGCAATAAATCCGCTTTCTTGCAACGCCCCGGCCACTACGGTGAACACCAGCAGCACGCCAACCATACCATAGTCCTCGGGCGTGAGCAAGTTGGCCAACACAATGCCGAACACCAAGTTCAGCAGTTGTGTTGCTACGCTTGAAAACCCGCTCCAGAAGAGGTTTCGTGCCGTACGCTCCTTAAGGCTCTCAGACATGGCGAAGCGAAGATTTGCGCTGATGGGTAAAAAGTTATTGGTTGGCAACCCGTCTATTCACAAAAAGCATTGCGTAGGGGTTAACGCCTGCAGCGTATTTGGCTATAACCTCTCCGCCGGCATCAAAGCGATAAACGCTCCCTGCCGAGGTGTAACTAACCGTGCCGCTCTCGGTAAGTCCGTTCTCGCCCACATAGATGTCGCCGCCGCTGGGGTTTACCTTCACAAACGTAGCCGCCACGGGGCGTTCCGAGGCAGACGAGAGAAAATCGTCGCTAAGCAGTGTGCCAGTGCTTGCGGCATAGGTTTGGTAGGTACACGAACTCCTCTCGTTCCAAACGTCGTCGAAGGTACTCGTGCGCCCCACTACGTAAAGCACCCCGTCGCAAACGTCTATATACGTACCAGGACAAACATTAGTTGCTGTGCCTGAGGACGACACTTTATAGACAGCGGAGGGAATGTCGTAGTAGTTGCCCGTGCAAACAACAAATACATTGCCTGCATCGTCGGTCGCTATCTGATTATAGGGGTTCAAGCCCACAACAATATATTCGCGCTGAAGCGTTGCGGGGTTTACCTTTGCCAAGAAGTTGCCACCTTCTTCCTGCCCCAAACCACGACCGATAGCCACATAAACAGAGCCATTCGCACAAACAGAGGCATAAGCCGTGTGTCCTACGGTGTCTTTCTGCTCAACCTCTAAACTTGTGGCATTGATGCGGAAGATACTATCCGCACCCACGGCAAACACTTGATTGCCGTCCGTGCATACGCTCTGTGGGGTGGGAACAGCAATGCTACCTACGGCACGCAGCGAGCTTTTGTCGAACACAGCCACTGCGCTGCGCTCATATTGCGGCACAAAGATGTATCCACCACACTCCACTATGTTTTCGGGCGTACCCTCCAAGCTCTTATACGAGGGGGTGTACACGCCGTCGTTGAGGGTCAGCAAGTCGAGCGTACCAGAAACGCCACCCATCAAGCCTTGGTTTATTACAATTACACTCGGCTCATCGGTGATTTCCAACACTGTGCTTTCATCATCGTCGCACGCTGCCAAAAAAGCCAACAGCAGGGCAGGGGCAAGAAAGATTTTAGTAAAAGGTTTCATTATGAAAGGTTTTTAGAGTTCTGACAAGTTTGCTAAGACAGATGCAAAAGTAGAGAAAAAGCCTCCAACAAACTATCGGAAGAATAGATTTGTATCTGTTTTTGGTTAAAGAAATCTAAAAATCCGCTTATTTTTTTGCAACCTATCATTGGCGGTGTACTTTTGCCGAGCAAGTACGAACCATGTATTCTTCGGGGCTGAATGGATTTGACAGCGAAAGAAGGGGTTTGTAAGCACGCAGTGCGCCGTAGGTGGGCACTCTAATCTCGGCCTTCGACAACTAATTGGCGAAAACTCTTACGCTCTCGCTGCGTAAACTGAAGCATAGTAAGTTTACCTTTATCCTCGCTCCAGGAGCGGGGACGAGACATCGCCCGAAGTAGCCCTTTTTCCGAGGCGATTTCTATGTGGGCGGTGCAGCAAAATCGGGAATAGCCCCCGGTGGCCTCGCACCCCGGGCGAACATTCAAAAGAGGATAAGGCGATGTCTTTGGTTGTCCTGACCGCGGCCTCGATCGAAAACAAAAACAGGACTAAGCGTGTAGAAAGCACATTCGTTCTTCGTTTGGACGAGGGTTCAATCCCCTCCAGCTCCACCAATGAAATAGTTAAGAAAAAGAGTCTTGACTACCCTAAATCCCACAACGTACACCAAACCTTAGGTGTACTTTGTGGGATTTAGGGTGTCGTGGTAAAACCCCAGACCCGTCGTTAGACATTATGTATGAGATGTTTTACGGCCAAAAACACTTTTTCGGTTTTATGACAGACTTGGATTAAACCTTTTGCAGCTGCTTCCGTCAAAGACAAAGAGAAAACAAATCAAACATTTTTATCACATTATGAGAAAAATCCTTATTCTTCTTGCCGTGGCCTTAGTAGGTCTTACGGCAGCCGCACAAAACCGAGGAAACGGAGGCAGAAATCGTAACGGCGACCCCCGTCAAGGTATGCAACGTATGGCTGAGCAGATGGCTAAAGAAATGAAACTCACAGGCGATACCAAGGAGTGGTTCATTCCGCTCTATGTGGAGTATCGCGACACATTGATGGCTACTCAGCGTGCAGAGCGTGTAGATGACAAAGTTCTTGAGGGAATGGCCGATGCCGATGTAACGGCACTCATTGAGCAAAGTCTGCAAAAGGACGACGCAGCAACGGCTCTCAAGCGCGAATACTTAGCAAAGTTCCGCACACGCCTCACAGAGAAACAAGTATATCGTGTAATGGTGGGTGGTATGCGTCCGCGCGGTGGCGAACAGCGCCAACGTGGAAACAACAGCGATAGCGAGTCTGGCGATTTCCCCGGTGGCTTCCCCGGTGGCTTCCCTGGTGGCGGCCCCGGCGGTGGTGGCCCGGACTTCTAACGTCATCCCGTTTCAAACAAACTGCGGCTATGCTCGTATCTCCTACAAGCGTAGCCGCAGTGTTTTTTTTAATAGTTCAATGTAAGACGAACCTTATTTTTCAACGCCTGCTTTTAGGGTGTAACACAACCAGCGGAATAAGCATTTCCTCCATAGAGATACCACCGTGCTGGAAGGTGTTGCGATAGTACTGCACATAGTGGTTGTAATTGTTGGGATAAGCAAAAAAGCGTCGGCCACTGGTATAGATATACGTAGTAGAAAGGTTGGGTGCGGGCAGCCCGAAGCGTTCCGGCTTTTTCATTTCAAAGACTTCGCGCTGCGGATAACTGAGGTTGCGTCCAAGTTTGTAGCGCAGGTTGGTGTTCACCTCGCGGTCGCCAATAACTTTTACGGGCGTATCCACGTAGATACTGCCGTGGTCGGTGGTGATAAGGATTTCTACGTCTTTCTTGGCAAGTGCTGCAAAAAGTTCTTTCACCGCTGTGTGGCGAAACCACGACAATGTGATACTGCGGTATGCGGCCTCGTCGCGCGCCAGTTCGCGCACCATTCGTGAGTCGGTGCGTGCATGGGAGAGGATGTCTATAAAGTTCACTACAAACACCGTGAAAGGTACGTCGCTCTCGGCAGGCATGGCATTCAACAAACGCTCCACTGCCTGGCTGTCGTTGAGCTTGTGATAACTGAAACGCTCTTTTTGGCGAAAACGCTCCATTTGCAGGCGCAGGAGATCCTCTTCGTGAAGGTTCTTCCCCTCCTCTTCTGTCTCCTCTACCCAAAGATGGGGATACATTTTCTTAATATCGGCCGGCATCAGCCCGGCAAAGATAGCATTGCGCGCATAACCCGTAGCGGTAGGTAGGATACCAAGGTAAAGGTCTTCGTCAATATAAAAATCATCGGAGAGCTCGGGAGAGAGGGCGCGCCATTGATCATAGCGAAAGTTGTCGAGAACGAAGAGCATCACGCGCTTTCCCTCTCGCAACAAGGGGAACACTCGTCGCTTCATCACATCGGGCGACATCAACGGACGCTCTTGCGGATTGGCCACCCAGTCCTCGTAGTTGCGTTTGACAAAGCGGAAGAACTGCGCGTTGGCCTCCTCTTTTTGTGTGGCCAGCATATCGCCCATTTGCACCGCACTCTCGCTTAGTTGCAACTCCCAGCGCACCAAGCTACGATAGAGTTCTTTCCACTGCTCAAAGTCGGGATTGTCGGCTATTTGCATCTGCAACTCACCAAAAGCACGGCTATAGGCCGACTGTGTTGCCTCGCTCACAATTTCGCGCTGGTGGATGTTTTTTTTCAGCGTAAGAAGTATCTGATTGGGATTGACGGGCTTGATAAGATAGTCGGCAATCTTTGCACCGATGGCTTGGTCCATCAAGTCTTCCTCTTCGTTTTTCGTCACCATCACCACCGGTACGTCGGGTTGTATCTCCTTGATGCCTTCAAGCGTTTCTAAGCCCGACAGGCCGGGCATGTTCTCGTCGAGCAGGATAAGGTCGAACGGCTGTGCCGTACATTTGCGCAATGCATCCGAACCATTGTTACACGTCGCTACCTCATAGCCTTTCTTTTCCAAGAACATCACATGAGGCTTGAGCATATCTATTTCATCGTCAATCCAAAGAAGTCGGGGTGTCATAAAAATAAAAGCAGCGATTGATTACAGCCGCAAAGTTACACAATTACAAAGAAACAAAAACCGTTAGCCGCTAACCATTGCGGTCTCTTTGCTAATCGCTTGTTGTTGAAACGATGATTTGTATTTGCTAACTCTATTTCGCGAAAACAGATAAAGCATTCCGCGAAGTAAGCATTATGGACTATTATCTAACTTCTTGCTAAGCCAAAACACTAACTTTGCCCAAAATGTTTTCAACGAGACCTTTCTTTTTCGCCTATGACATTTGACTGCAAGATGCTTGAGGCACACTATACGCGCTTTTCCGAGCGTATTCGCGAGGTACGCGAGGTGTTTAGGCAACCGCTAACACTTACAGAAAAGATATTGTTTGCTCACGCCACTGATGTCGGGGCATTAAAAGATGCTCGTCGCGGCAAGGACTATGGCACGTTTCGGCCTGACCGTGTAGCGATGCAGGATGCTACGGCACAAATGGCATTACTGCAGTTTATGAACACGGGAATGAAAGAGACAGCCGTACCTACCACGGTACACCTTGATCACCTCATTCGTGCCGAACGAGGCTCGGCGACCGACCTTCCCCGTGCCAAAGCGGAGAACGCCGAGGTGTACGAGTTTCTACGCACCGCTGCGGCACATTACGGTATAGGTTACTGGGGGCCGGGTGCTGGTATCATTCATCAGGTAGTTTTGGAGAACTATGCTTTTCCTGGTGGTATGATGGTAGGCACAGATAGTCACACGCCCAACGCCGGCGGGTTGGGTATGCTCGCTATTGGTGTTGGCGGAGCCGATGCCGTAGATGTGATGACGGGTATGGAATGGGAACTGCGACTGCCGCGTATCATCGGCGTGCGGCTTAGCGGGCAACTCACTCCGTGGGCTTCGGCTAAAGATGTGATACTGCATCTTTGCGGTCTGCTCACTACAAAAGGCGCTACCAATTGCATCATAGAATACTTTGGCGAAGGCACACGCTCGCTACCTGCCACGGGCAAAGCCACGATATGTAATATGGGTGCGGAAGTAGGAGCAACAACCTCCGTTTTTCCTTTTGACGAAAAAATAGCTGAATACTTGTGTGCCACGGGGCGAACCGATGTGGCACGTTGGGCTTCGATGTGTGGCCTATATGCCGATGAGGATGTGGTGCGCCAACCAGAGATGTACTACGACCGCGTGATAGACGTAGATCTTTCAGGAATAGAACCCTATGCCAATGGTCCATTCACGCCCGATGCTGCTTGCCCGGTGAGTAAGATGGCAGAGAAAGTAGAGCGCGAGGGGTTACCCGAACGTGTAGAGGCGGCTTTAGTAGGTAGTTGCACCAATTCTTCGTATCAAGACATTTCGCGTGTAGCAAGCGTATTAAAAGAAGCACTGGCACATGGTCTTTCGCCTAAAGCGCAGTTGTATATAAACCCAGGCTCGGAGCGTACACGTGCCACGTTGGAGCGCGATGGAGCGATGCACGTCCTGCGCCAGGCAGGAGCCATAGTGCTTACTAATGCTTGTGGCCCGTGTATAGGTCAATGGCTTCGCGAGGGCGCAGAACGAGGGGAGCGTAATACCATCGTAACGAGTTTCAACCGAAACTTTGTAGCACGTGCCGACGGCAACCCCAACACCTACGCTTTTGTTTGCTCGCCCGAAATGGTAGCGGCTTATGCACTTAGCGGCACGCTGAAGTTTAATCCCCTTACCGATACCATATATAATAGTAGCGGCTGCTCTGTCCTGCTCGCTCCTCCACAGGCTGAGGAGTTGCCACCAGACGGTTTTGAAAACACCCACGCTGGGTATGTTGCACCATCAGAAGAAGCGGGAGATGTAATTATTCCCGAAAACTCTGAGCGTCTGCAACGCCTGCAACCTTTTCCTGTACCGAAAGAAGCAGACTTTAACGACCTTCGCTTACTTATAAAAGTGCGTGGGAAATGCACCACTGACCATATCTCTAAGGCTGGACCTTGGCTGCGTTATCGTGGACATCTACAAAACATTTCAGAAAACCTCTTGCTCGGTGCTACAAACGCTTTCACGGGAGAAACAGGCCGAACGCTCAATGCTTTGACAAAAACATCGGAAACGCCTGCCAGTGTAGCAAGGACTTATTTGGAAGCAGGTATTGGCAGTGTTATCGTAGCCGAGGACAACTATGGCGAAGGCAGTAGCCGCGAGCACGCAGCTATGGAGCCCCGCTATCTCGGTGTGCGCATAGTTCTGGCTAAGAGTTTTGCACGTATCCACGAAACGAACCTCAAGAAGCAAGGCGTGCTTGCGCTCACCTTTGCCCATCCCGATGACTACGACCTTATACAGAGTGACGATAGTTTCACCCTTGAAGGCATCACGCATTTCTCGCCAGAGAGTACCCTTTCCCTACACATTATCCACACAGACGGCCAGCACGACCACGTTGCTGTTTGCCACACGTACAACGCTTTGCAAATAGACTGGTTCAAAGCGGGCTCGGCACTGAACTATATTAAGCTTTCTTCTAATAAACAACACAGTTGAAAAACACTCAAATTATGTCCACCATAACAGCTGACCATAACGGCAAACCCATCGTTCCTAATCACCCTACTATTCCTTTCGTGGAAGGCGATGGTGTGGGTTCGGAAGTGACGCGGTCAATGCTTCGTGTAGTAGATGAGGCGGTGAAACGAGCCTATGATGAGCGGCGCAGTATTCGTTGGAAAGAAGTGCTGGCAGGAAAAAAGGCTTACGACCAAACTGGCGAGTGGCTTCCCAAAGCCACAATGGAAGCCTTTCGTCAATATCTAATCGGTATAAAAGGCCCGCTTACCACACCCATCGGCGATGGTATTCGCTCACTGAACGTGGCTTTGCGCCAAGGACTTGACCTCTATGTGTGTCTGCGGCCTGTGCGATGGTTTGAGGGTGTTGTTTCTCCCGTGAAACGTCCACAAGATGTGGATATCACTGTTTTTCGCGAAAACACCGAGGATATATATGCTGGCATAGAATGGGATGCTAACACCGACAAGGCAAAGAAGTTTCTCTGCTTCTTGCAGGAAGAAATGGGTGTTACTAAAATACGTTTTCCCGAGACGAGTGCTTTCGGGGTAAAACCCGTGTCGCGTGAAGGCACCGAGCGTTTGATTCGTGCCGCAGCACGCTACACTATTGAAACAGGACGGAAGCACCTTACTCTGGTGCATAAAGGCAATATAATGAAGTTTACCGAAGGCGGTTTCAAACGCTGGGGCTATGAGCTTATTCAAAGAGAGTTTGCAGCAGAACTTAACAACGGAACGCTCATCGTAAACGACTGCATTGCTGATGCTTTCCTGCAAAACGCACTGCTCAAGCCCGAGGCATATAGCGTGGTAGCAACGCTCAATCTCAATGGTGACTACATTAGCGATATGCTTGCTGCGCAGGTGGGAGGTATCGGCATTTCTCCCGGTGCCAACATCAACTACACCACAGGACACGCTATCTTTGAGGCCACCCACGGCACCGCGCCGGATATTGCTGGAAAGAATATGGCAAATCCTTGCTCACTTATACTCTCTGCAACAATGCTGCTGGATTATATCGGATGGAGCGAGGCTGCAAGGATTATAGAAAAAGCACTCGCCCACTGTTTCACACAAGGAAAAGCTACTGCCGACCTCGCACGCTTTATGCCTCAAGGGAAACCTCTCTCTACCTCTGACTTTACTCAAGAACTCCTCTCGCACATCACTCTTTAACGCTTTCCGCAAGCCTAAAAAACGCTTTACTTATGAGTATCAAAAAAGAATATGTTATATACAAGTTGGCCGACAAGATGAAACACGCCATCCACTTCGATGCCGAACAGTTTGTACGTCTCGGAGTGAAGCGCGGGCTGCGCAACCAAGATGGCTCCGGTGTACTTGTAGGGCTTACTAATATCGGTGATGTACACGGCTATGAACGAGATGCTGAGGGTCAAATACATCCTGCCAAAGGTCGCCTTTTCTATCGCGGCTACGACATAGCCGAACTTGTTCACGCTGCACAACGCGAGCATCGTTTTGGTTTTGAAGAAGTGGCTGTGTTGTTGCTCAGCGGCTCGTTGCCAGATAAGGACGACTTACGCGAGTTTTCTATGCTCGTACGCGACAATATGCCGCTCGACCCGCGTACCACGCTCCACATTATTGAACTGGAGGGACACGACATTATGAACATTCTGGCACGTAGCGTCTTGGAACTCTATACGTTTGACCCTCAAGCCGATGATACCTCACGCGAGAACCTTATGCGCCAGAGTGTGATGCTCGTCTCTAAATTTCCCACCATTGTGGCTTATGCTTATAATACTCTTCGCCACAATCGTTTGGGACGCTCTCTTTCTATACGCCACCCACAACGCGGACTCTCCATTGCCGAAAATTTCCTTTATATGCTCAAAGGAAAAGGTTTTACACCTCTGGAAGCACAAATGCTCGACCTCTTGCTTATCGTTCAAGCGGAGCACGGCGGCGGTAATAACTCTACCTTTACGGTGCGTGTCACCAGCAGTGCCGGTACCGATACCTATAGTTCCATTGCTGCAGGTATCGGCTCACTTAAAGGGCCGTTACACGGCGGAGCTAATCTACAAGTGGTGCGAATGTTGCACTTTCTGAAAGACGAGATAAAAGACTGGGAAGACGAAAACGAAATACGAGAAGTGTTGCGACAAATCATTCGCGGAGAGATTTTTGACAAACGTGGGCTTATCTATGGTATTGGCCATGCCGTATATACCTTGTCCGACCCTCGCGCTGAACTGCTTAAAGAACTCTCTGATGCCCTTGCCCACGAAAAAGGTCGTGAGCGTGAACATGCTTTTATGTTACGCTTAGAACGCATAGCCTGTCAAGAAGTCACCACAATGAAAAGTCGCACCAAACCCGTTTGCGCAAACGTGGACTTCTACAGTGGCTTTATATACGAACTTCTGGGCTTTCCTCCTGAGATTTTTACACCAATTTTTGCTATGGCACGCATCGTAGGTTGGTGTGCCCACCGCAACGAAGAACTATGCTTCCAAGGCTCACGTATCATACGCCCCGCTTATCGATTCGTTGATGAGATACGCCAAACATACGTGCCGTTAAACCAAAGAGTTTAATACACATCGGTCAGTAGGCTTTATAGACGAGCGTTGTCTTGGTCTTGAGAAGGTGTAAACGATGTACACAATATCTTGTGGTTAACTCCTGCTAATTTGAAATCCAGATTGACTTACGCGCATCTCTACAAATCGGGCATTGTCGGCGGGGGGATTGTTGGTGAGCAAATGTCGGATACGTTTGGCAGCCTCGGCATCTTTGGCGAGCATATATAAATAGCCTCCACCTCCTGCACCAGGTAGTTTGTAACCCAGACAAAGGTCGTTGATTTGTTCGCAGATACGCGCTACGGCGGGCGGGTTGGTGCCTGCGTCAAGAGCTTGGTTTTGCGTCCACGTACGTCGTAGGAGTCTGCCGTATGCCGCAATATCTTGACGCTGCAAGGCATCGTACATCCTAAGTGCATGCTCTTTCATTTCGGAAAGCAGGCGGAGGTGTTCGGTGTTGTTGAGGAACATCCCGCGTACGATTTCTGCCAGGATATGTTTAGCGGTGCGCGTCAGACCGGTGTAGTAGAGCAAGTGGCACGGTGCATAGTCGGGGTGGGTAAAGAGCGTGTCGGGCAGCCACCGTGTGAGGGGTATCTGCTGGAAGCCGGCCTCTGTTTGGAGCAACTTAAGTCCTGGCAGATAGCCGCCATATTGGTCTTGCCACCCGCCGCCGGTGGTGAGCATCTGTTCCAATACGAGTACGCGGCGGCATACCTCGGTGGCATCCCATCTCAAGTTGCAAAAGTCGCTGAGCGCACCGAGTACGGTGGCTGCAAGAATACTACTCGTACCCAGTCCGCTACCTGCCGGAATGGCGGAAAGGAGTGTGATTTCTATGCCGGCACCAAACGCTTGCAGCTGGGCACGCAGCGAGGGATATGTCGTTTGGGTGAAGCCCGGCAAGAAACCGCAGAGTGCAAGCGCAGCCTTAGGGATGGAAAAGGGTGAGCCTACGCGACGGAAGTCGGACAGTTCGTCAAACGTTTCTATTTGCTCTGTAGCACCGAGGTCAATGCTTCGGCAAACTACGATGGGCTTTTGGCACGGTTTGATGAACACTTGCAACGGCGGTTGCCCATTGAGTTCTATGGCTATGTTGATGACGTTGCCACCGCGTGTGAGCGAATAGGGTGGTGTGTCCGTCCATCCGCCGGCAAGATCTATACGCACGGGGCTACGTCCCCATACGATTTGGTCGGAGCAGACGTTAAGTCGGGGCATACTTGGTGTGCGCATGATGTCGCGTGTGAGTCCCTCAGCTAAAAGTGAAAAGGCCACCGCTTCGTTGTGCGTGCCATCGAATCCTTTCTGACGGGCTACCTCGGCACGAAACATTGCATCGTGGATTTTTGTCATCATCGGCGCATCGGCAGGCAGGCTTTCAGGAAGCGGCAAGTCGGCGCGTGCAAACTTTGTGGCGAGGTCGGCCAGATTGGTTTGGTAGAACACGCTCTTGCGCCAGTTCGTGGCCAGATCTTTGAGGTTTTCTTCCATAAAACTTTTTCGCTGCTCAAAGAGCCTCGGCAGATTGGCTTGCTCACAAAGTTGTTCGGCACTGAGGCGTTTGAGGGCGAGATAGTCTGAGCGAAGAGATTTGTTGGGCGAGGCGGTCATATAGGCAAACCAGTGAGGAATGTCTTCGAGGCGATGAAGAACTGGGAATAGTTCCGCTGTTTGCAGGTCGTCGCTACCCGCGATATCGTTGGTTGAGAGGCCACGCTCGCTAAGCCACTGGCTGAAAGGCGCGCCTAAGAAAGGTGTGTCGCCCGAGCCACGGAATTTGTCGTAATAGCCATACGGACGTAGCGCATAGTCGTACTCGCCTATGGGTACAATATCTATACAAATCTCCGGCGCGAGGTGTATGGTCCAATCATTGCGCGGCACACCGGTCACAACGTTGTGATGGGAATAAGTCCAATTCTTTCCGATATAGGCATTTTCTATCCATACATATTGGTTGTTGGCATCGGCGTGGCGTTGAATTAGTGCGTTCTGTGTGAAGAGAGAGGGATGGCGCTTCACGTTTTGCTGAATGATAAGTCGCTGATCGCGCACAAGGTTTTGGATTTCCATTGACGATGCCAAGAGTTCGGGTATCGTGCCGAAGTGGTAGAACTCACCGCCTGGTAACGGCAATACCACGGCTTTGAGGCTCTTGAGCTCAGCATCGGGACGCGAGGGGTGTTCGCCGAGTGCGCAGCCGAACTCACCGTAGAGGTCGTAGGAGAGCATGTCGGCGGCGCAAGTGGCTTTGCCACCTCTGCGCACCGATTTGTGCATCAAGCACTCCACGGCACGGTCGGAGAGAAGCCAAAGGCCAACGTCCATCAACAAATAGTGCGAGGCCACATAGTGCCGTTGTTGCTCTGTAGATGGTTTTTGAAGCATAAAATCCAATCCACCCTTTCCACCTCTCTCTATGAGGAATACGCCGTGGTGGCTGGCTCGTTGAGGGTCGGCCCAGAGGCCATAACATACCACGTCGGCATCGGCGGGGATGTCTTGTAGAGTGTCTGTGGCACGTAAGAAAACGTCGCCACTGGCAACGAGTGTGTGAAACCGTTGTGGAGCTTTGGCAAGTATGCGCCTGTAGAGCGGCATTTGTATGTCGAGCAACGTTTGGTCTATGCGTTGCCCGCTCTCCCAGCGAAACACGGGCATCGGCGTAAGAATTTTTCCCGACGGAGCATAGCATGGCAGTCGGCGGCTCTGACCGCCGGCGTGGAGTATCACGCGAGGCTCTTGGCAGAGCCAGTCAGAAAACGACAAACCGGCAGAGTGTTCAGCGTGGCACGCGGCGAGTAGCCAGGCTGTACCACCACCCGAACCGAGTTTGTGTCCTATGGGGTCGCACGCGCAATACCAATCGTTGGGCGAGAACCCTTTTAGTTCGTGGAAAAACGGAACAACATTGGGAGGGAGGGAGAGCAGATACATAGTAAGGACAAAGATAAAGATAAAGGCGAGGTTTTATTGGTCATTGTTTTCCACAAAATCTTGATAGTGCGGTGGTAAGGCGGACATAATGTCGGAGTAGGCGCGCTCCATTGCCGTTTTGATGTCTTTGGATGGCACGGGTGGGTGGATAGTGAGCCGCAAGGGATGCCACGTCACTAAGTTGAGTCCGCGCATACGTGGTAATACGTCAAAACTGCCGTTGATGGTCATCGGAACGATGGGCAATTCTATGTCGTGGGCTAAGGAGAACGCGCCTCGACGGAAGATACCCATATGTCCTGTGAACGTGCGTGCACCTTCAGGAAATACGGTGAGCGATGTACCATGTTGCAACGTGGCACGTGCCGCCTCAATAGTGCGTTCTATAGCTTTTGCCCCGCGCTTATCTACGAAGATATGCCCAGCCTTTTCGCAGGCATAACCCACGAGCGGAATGGTGCGCAAGCCGCGCTTCATCATCCATTTGAAGTTGCGACCTAAATAGCCATAGATAAGGAAAATGTCAAAAGCCCCCTGATGGTTGGCCACAAAAACATAGCTCTGCCCTTTTTCTAAATGCTCGCGCCCATCTACTTTTACTGGTAGCAACAACACTGTAATGATTGTGCGGCTCCAAAGCATACCTGGCCAATAGCCCCAAAAGTGAGCATTGCCCACCATACAGCCCAAAGAGGTGGCTAAGGCCGCCAGCAAGGTGGTGAGAAGAATAACGGGAACAGCCACACAGACTTGGTAAATGGCATAAAGGACTTTCATAGGAAAAAAAGAGGCTTGCTGTGGTACACAGCAAAATTAGTAAAGAAGAGACATATCTTAAAGAGGAACTTTGAAAAAGCATCGTTTATGGTACGAAATCGCAGAAAAAAAGCCAATTTTTGAAAAAGATTTTACACAAAAACGTCAAAAAATGAAATAACTGTTAAATTTGCCACGCAAAAAAGAAGTGTTGCCTACTGACGTTTTCTTCGCTTTTCTCTACAAAGAAGATAGGGTGGCGATAAGTGTTTAACGCAAGAGTACCATATTAATAATACACAGACCTTATGTCCTCAACTAATCTTGTTTACTTTAACGGACGCGATGAAATGCTTCGCGTTGACTTGGCTAAGGTGGTTTATATAGAAGCTGCCGCCAACTTTACAGAGGTGGTTACCGTGAATAAGCTAAAAGCCACCGTGTCAATGAATCTGGCCGCAATGGAGCAGTTTCTGGCTCAGCAAAAAGGCGAAATGGCACGACGCTTTGTGCGTATAGGAAAACGCTTTATTGTGAACTTAGAATATATTTATCGCATCAACCTACGCAATCAGAAGTTGATGCTTAGCGATTACGATCATTTTGTGTTTCAACTGGACATTAGTAAGGAAGCCTTGAAACGCTTGCGTGAACTGATGCTACAGATGAAACGCTAAAAGTGGATTCTATAAAAACTTGTTTTGAATGGCTTCAACGCTATTCTAAAAACAGAAACGCGGGCAAGCCCGTATCCTAATATAAAAAGAGGAGAAATATGAAAATAGTTTTAGGTCGCGATCCATCATCGGGCTGTTTGAAAGCAAGTATTGATGGCGGACGAATGCAAGTGATAAAGGGTACACAAGGTCTCTCGCCTATGGTGAGCAAAGACCACTTGTCATTGGAGAGTGAGGACGGCCAGCATTTTATCTTGACCAACCTTAACGCCTCAAATGTCACCTACGTAAAAGATGTACCCGTGATGAAGTATCACGTTTTCTTCGGTGATGCGGTATATATGGGTATTGATCGTCAACCTCTTGACTGGGAACTACTTCGTAAGACTGGCATTATACCGCAGTATGTGGATATCCGTCCGCTTCAACAGGTTTATGATGGTTATCAGACGGCTTTGATTGATTTGCAGGTGCGACAACAAAAGTCGGGCGTGAAGCGTATGATGACACCCATCTTCTCTATTCTCGGCTCAGCTGCGGGTGGTGCTATTGCTCAAGTCTTTAATGTGGAGGGGTCGGTGAGAACCCTCGTGACATTAGGTTGTGTGCTTCCAGGCGTTTTGTTGCTGATATATTTCATATATAAGGGATTTAAGGAAGCGGAGTTCTTTCCTCGCGAGCGTAAGCGTTTAGAAAACGAATTTAAGCAAGCGTATGCTTGCCCCCAGTGCCATATCCCCTTTGGTAATCAGGATTACACTATGCTGAAAGCACGTAAATCTTGTGCCAGTTGCAAAGCACAGTTTATCTCTTAAACAGCGATATTTTTTTGGAAACAACTTCGACTTGACACACTTTATACTGAAACTTGCCTATTTAGTACCGAAAGGCTAAAAATGTTTGGAAGGCTCTTGCAGACCGATGTACTTTTGCAGTGTCAAACAGAAATTCTAACCACTAAAATCTCTTAAAAATGGAAACTTACAACAATGACAGTACAATGTATGCTCAGCCTCAACAACCAGAGGAAGTGAACAACGCAACAAATTCCGCAGAAGCCAACGGAAAAAAGAAAATGGCAGGAGTCATAGCCGGTGGTGCAGGCTCAGGTATAGCCGTAGGTGCTGTGGCTACATGGTTTATGTCGAACGAACTGGAAGCCGAGTCTCTCCCCGAAGCTGTTGAGCCCGTAGCCGAACCGCAACCCGTTGTGGTACAAGTTCAGAAAGTGCAACCTGCTCCCGCTCCCGCTTCACCAGCTGATACGCAACATCAGCAAGACAATGTCTATATCAACAGTGACGAAGGTCAATTCCAGCGGCTGTCAAACGGTGATGTGGTGTTCCGCCACGAGTATGTGGACGACAATGATATGGTTCGCGTACAGTTGGACGTAAACCTTGATGGTCAATATGACATTGAGTACTATCGCGATTTCCCCGAAATGGGTTTGGCAGAACTCCCCGGTGCTGCAAACGTAGAGATGACCGATAGCGGACATTTTGTAGCTGTACACGAAGTGCCTATCAATTCAGTGGTAACTGACTTTACGATGATACCATCAACCGAGAGCGACATAGCAGCCAGCGATGTGGTGGAAACGAGCGGTGGCGATGATGTTGTTATTACATCGGATACAGGTGACTCACACAACGATGATTTAGTAATCGGTGGTGAAGGTAACGGTGAAGGCGATAGCCAAATAACAGACTACGACTATGTAGATCCCGTTGACAATAACAGCGACTTGGTAGATGGCGGTATGGAGCCTGACCCTTATGTTGCTGATGTACCCTCCGATGATGGTATGTCCGACTTTGTGAACGATGCAAACGTTGATATGCTCGCATAAGTCTGTATAACAACTGCTCCATATATATAAAAGAAGAATAGAAACTGTCCTCAATAAGAATTGTCACGCAAAAAGTAGTTTAATCACGCTCCTTACAGACCATTTCGTACAGAAACCTGTACGTTTCGTACCGAATGCCGAAAATCATTTGCATACAGGAGTAGCCCTCGCTACTTTTGCAGTGACAAACAGAAAATCTAACCCATAAAACATCTAAGACAATGAGACCTAACGACGACAACACTGTTTTTTCAAACATGAATCAAGCAAACAACTTTGACACTCAGTACGACCCAACTACTCCTTATCAGGAGCCACAAAATGTTGAGGCCGCTCCACAAGAAGCCAAGAAGAATGGTAGCAATGCCGCAGTTAAAATTGGTGCAGGCATCATAGGCGGTGCAGCCGTTGGTGCAGGAGTGATGTATGCTGGTGAAGCCCTCGCAGGCAGCGATGGTTCTTTGGGCGATACGCTTCAAGAAAGCACTCACGATGCTATGCAGATGGCCAACGTGAACGATGAGATGTCATTTGCCGATGCTTTCGCCGCAGCGCGCGCACAGGTGGGTGCTGGTGGCGTGTTTACCTGGCGCGGTGGTGTGTATGGCACATACACGCAAGACGAATGGAACAGTATGACACCCGAACAGCGTGCTGCTTTCACTGACGAGGCTATGGGACAATACGGTGGCGGTGTTGCACAGAGCGCAAGCCCGACGACAAACACCGTACACGAGGTTCACGAAGTACATGACGTACACCACGGCCCACACCCTCACCCCGCTCAACCTCATCCCGCTCAACCTCAGGGTAACGCTCCACACGCAGAGCCTGCTCACGGCCCCGCAGCCAACCATACCCCGCAAGGCGGTGCTGAAACTGCACAGCAATCGGGCAGTAACACAGCAGAATACGAACCCGTATCCAACGAACAGCCATCAACATCAATAAATGGTGAGAGTGATGGTAGCGTACATATCATCGGTAGTCGCACCGTGGAGATGGAGGGACAGATGGTTGACGTTTACGATGCAGAAGTGGACGGCCACTATGGTATGTTGGTTGATGTGGATCGTGACGGAAGCATTGATATGTATGGTGTGGACTGGAACGATAACGGCACGTTTGACGAGAACGAGGTAGAAGTGATTAATCAGAGCGATGTTGATAACAACGATGCAGGATATACCAACGCTCAAGTGGACGAAAACGAAATATATGTGGCTACTGACGACTCCGATAATGCTCTTGCACAGGTAGTAGAGACTGAAGACCCTGTTTCGTTCGACGACCCCGAAGATGGTGGCTATATAAGCGACAATGGTGATGTCGGTTCTACCGATGGCGAAATTTACGACGATCCCGTTTCGTTCGATGATCCTGAGGTATATGTGGCCGACAATACTGCCAGCGACGGTATGGACGATTTCATCAACGATGCCAACGTTGATATTTTGGCCTAAGGCTCAGTATTTGTAAATTCCTGTACTATAAGAACAGCAAATCAAAAGTTTATGTGCTACAAGTGTTTAAGTACTCAATAGATTGTGGCACAGTATATAAAAGGCATACTATGAAGAAAGTCTTTTCCCTCATGTTGCTCAGCGTCCTGACTTGTGTGCTTAGCGCACAAGCCGGGACGTGCCTGTATCCTGACCAGACCACCAAAGGCGGGCATACCTATATCTTGGCAGTGGGCGTGTCAGACTATCCAGGCACAGTGAACGATCTGCAATTTTGCGATGCCGATGCTCGAAGCATAGCGCAGGTGTATGCCAATCGTTCTAATGTGACGGCTCGTCTCGTTGTCAACCAGAAAGCCACGCAGCAAAACATCTTGGCCAATATGCGAGAACTGTTCAGCAAAGCTACCGAGCGCGATGCTATCATCCTCTTTTTCAGCGGTCACGGACAGAAAGGGGCTTTTTGTGCTTATGATGGAAATCTTAAGTATAATAGCATTTATTCGGTGATGAAGCAGAGCCGTGCCAAGACGAAATGTATCTTTGCCGATGCTTGTTATGCTGGCAAGGCACGTACCAACACGGCGCAACGCCAACAGTCTGCAAAAAACATCATTCTTTTCCTCTCTTCACGCACTAATGAAACATCGTTGGAGATGAGGGGGTTGCATCACGGCCTATTTGCCTACTTTTTAGAGAAGGCGATGTGTGGTGAGGCTGATGTTAATAGCGACCGAGCCATTACTGCTGTTGAGCTCTTTAACTATGTGAGTAAGAACGTGGGCGACTACGCACGCGATCGCGCTGGCGGACACCAACAGCACCCTGTGATGTGGGGCAATTTCCCTAAGAATATGGTGTTATTGCGCTATTAAATACGGTCAATTCCCTCCCGGCTTTAGGCACACCGAGCACTCATAAAGAGAGTCACCCGGTGTGCAGATGTATAAGTAATAGAATATCCAACACACGATACTTTATTTAATAAATATATTATGGAAATCAAACGAGTGGCTTGTCCCAAGTGCAATGTAATCCTTGAGGTAGCCAACAACAAAAATGAACCCCTGAAACGTTTTGCTTGTCCGCGTTGTAGCACTCGCCTAATGGTACGCTTCAACCCACCTTTGCTTGACAAAGTGCGTGTGAAATGCCCCGATTGTGGTAGTGTGTTGCGTGTACACAACCGTGCAAACAAGCCGTATCGCCAATTTGGTTGTCCTGTTTGCAAGACCGAGATACGTGTGAGTTTTATCGCACCCGTAGAACAATAATGCGTAAGCCAAGCTTACAGCGGCTTTCGTAGAAATAGATTGTACCAAATAGAACAAAATTGTGTGCCTATGTCTTCCCAAAAGGAAATACTATATCAGAAGAAAAAGAATGTGCGTTGTCCGGCTTGTAAAACGAGCTTGACTATTACGAATAGTAAAAACGTAGAGCAGATTCAGTGCGAGTGTCCGAATTGTCATCAACTTCTTTCGGTGACGTTCCATCGTGTACAGGAGGCTGAGACAGAGATTGTTTCCAAAACCCCGAAATCTACTGCTACTCAGTTGCCGCCTGCCGAGCGATGGCCGCTGTCTCCAGGCACACTTTTTTGCAACGGCTCTTATAGCCAACTTCACGAAGGCAAAAACTCCTGCGGGCGTCAATCGCCAGCGTCAAAGGCACAACATCAGTTTCTTACCGACAAAGGCGTGTCGAAAGAGCATTTTGATATAAATGTACGTAAGCGCAACGATGAGTCGTTTCTTGTGACGCTCTGTCTGCATAAGAACGGCGTGAGCCCCACTTTTGTTGACAACCTCCCCGTGATGTACGGCGATGAAATCGTATTGCGCGACAACACGATGATTATAGCCAACCACACACAATTTATCTATTCTTCCAAACAATAGTAAGCATATCCTTTTCCATACAATTATGAAGATACAGATTTTTCAGCCCCACTTTATTCATCATTTAGGCCAGCGTGCCAACCAAGAGGATAGTCTCTTCCCCGCCGAGAACCAAGCCACCCCTGAGAGCAGGCTTTTCTTAGTGTGCGATGGTATGGGTGGCCATTCTGCTGGCGAAGTGGCCAGCGGTATTGTGTGTAAGGCTTTTAATGAATACTTTTCCGCCAAAGCTGTTTTCACCGAGGTGGTTGACGACAGCATACTGACCGGCGCGTTGGAGTTTGCTTACACGAAACTCGATGCTGCCGATGACGGAGCGTATAAGAAGATGGGTACCACGCTCACCCTTGTTTGTTTCCACAAAGGCGGTGTTACGATGGCACACGCCGGCGATAGCCGTATATATCACGTGCGCCCAGGGCAGGCACGACCGCTCTATAAGTCGCGCGACCACTCTCTGGTGTTTGATTTGTATCAAGCTGGCGAGATTTCCTACGAAGAGATGAAGACCGACCGCCGAAAGAACATCATCACTCGTGCGCTGATGCCCGGTGAGGACAATCGTGTAGAACTCTCTATAGTCCACACCACCGATGTGATGCCCGGCGACTACTTCTATCTATGCTCCGATGGTATGCTTGAGGTAATGGAGGATGACGAATTAGTGAAAATACTGTCCAACGATACGTCCGACGAAGAAAAGATACAAGAACTCCTCGACCAAACACAAGACAACAAAGACAACCACACGGCTTATCTCTTAAAAGTATCGGAGGTGAAAGCCGAGGAGGGCGACAAGAGCCTGCTCCACGACGAAAATACCACGCGTATCAATGCTATCAACATCGTCCCGCGTGTCAACGACGACATTTCTTTGGTAAGTGGCCCCGTTGCTGCTTCATCCGCAGAAGACCACAAAGCAGTGTCGTCGCCCGTTTCTCCACCTGCTGTGCCAAAGGGGGCTAAACCCGGCGGTAGGAAGCGCGAGTATATAGAGGCTCTACCCTCTCAGACCGTGTCGTTCCAGGCAGCATCCGCACCCGCGCAGCAACCGAAGTTTCAGAGTAAGGCTGCACCCAAAAGCAATATCACACTATGGGCTGTCCTCATAGGTATGGTTTCTGTGTTACTTGTTTTTGGCATATATTATATTAATAAGGAAGATAAGAGCACCACTGAAACTACTACTGAGACACAGCGTACGAATACAGACAGTAGCACTCCCGTTACTCAGCCCCTCACCACGCCCTCGGTGAGTAATATTGAAAATGAAGTGCGTCAGCACGCTACTACTACCACTTCTCCTTCTTCTTCTTCTTCGGGTACTTCTACATCGTCAAATCGTCAGCAGGCAGAGCCGTCAAGTCAGCAGAACCATACGTCTCCTACTACCGGTTCGTCCCATTCACCTGCCTCATCCATAACTAATCAGCCTTCAAAACCTACCCAGGCGACTCAGCCTTCAACGCCTAACAAGCCTACTCAGTCTTCAACGCCTACTCAGCCTTCAAAGCCTACCAAGCCTACTACGTCTTCGAGTTCTACCCAGACTACACAATCTTCAACGTCAACTCAGACGATTCCTTCTAATAGTCATTCTTCTTCTACTACTACTTCTACTTCCAGTCAATCTACATCAACTACTCAAACTTCAAGTGGAGGAGGTAGTAGAAGGACTACTAATAGAGGTGGAGAAAACTGAGTAAGTTCTTCAGGTGGCAACTAATTATAAGAAACCAATGAAAACCACAATCTCATATATTTTCCTTTTAGCCATCTTTGCGTTTTACGGTCTGTCGCTCAGTGCCCAGGAACCAACGGAGTTTGTCGAGCCCGACTCGATGTCCGAGGTGTACTATAACCACGCTTGCGAGTTGCTCAACGGCGGAGGCAATCCCGACTCTGTGGAATACTACTTTCGTTGCGCTTTAGAGTATGGTAGCCGTGAAGCAAGAAACAAGTTGCAGGATTTCTTAAGAGACCAGTTTGATAAGTATCGTCTCAGCCGTTTCAATTCTGATTCTGCTTCTTTGGCGTGCAAATACCGTATGAAATTGGCCGACCTTGTTGCTTCAGCCGACCAATATCGTGAGTGTGCTATCTATCTCCGCTCCAAGAGTACGCTTCTTGAAATCAACGACTCTGTAGCACTGGCGTATTTCTATAAAGCCGCAGTAAAAGGCGATAAGTTTTCACAAGCTTGGTGCTATGAGTTTGGCTATGAATGTACTAAAGACATAACAAAGGCCAAAGCGCGCTATCAGGAAGTGTTTAACGACAAAGACATCGTCCTATCTGTAAAGGCAAAATATCGCTATGCGTTGTGCTTGGAGTTGAAATCGGGCGAGCTGAGTGATGAACAGAAAAACGAGATGATTCGTATTTATCAAGATGCCGCCAAAAAAGGAAGCATTGGAGCCAAGTTGGCATTAGCCATCTACTACTATACTTTAGAGGACGAGAAGTATGATTCCCGTGTGCAAAACTATCTGAACGAAGTGTTTCGTGGCGTGGGCGACGACGTGCGCTCTTCGGGCTATGCGGCTTGGTATATTGGTGTGTGCCACACAGAGGGCTATTGCGGCTATCAGCGCGACAAGAACAAGGCGCGCGAGTTTTTCTTGATAGCAAAAGAACGCGGTATTGCCGAGGCGCAGGAAGAACTTGATAAGTTAGATGTCTCGCCACAGACCAACGACATTCTCAATAGTATCAGGGTAAGCCAGCCTGACATAGAACCAGATAAGAATATCCAATAGAATTATATGTCAGATTCAAAGAGCATATTGATGAAGTCTATGTTACAGGTCGGTACACTCCTCCACGGAGGAAAGTATCGCATAGAAAAATACCTGTCAAGCGGCGGCTTCGGAAACACATACATCGCCACGGATACCACTTTCGACAATGAAATTGTGGTAATCAAAGAATTCTTTATCCGCGGCATCAACGAACGCGACAGTAACAGCCTTTCTATCTCCGTCAGCAACGAGTCAAATAAGAACCACTTTGAGGAGCAGAAAGAAAAGTTCTGGCGCGAGGCCAAACGTCTGCGTACGCTCAAACACCCGAATATAGTAGGAGTACACGACCGTTTTGAAGAAAACGGCACGGCATACTATGTGATGGACTTCATTGACGGCAAGAGCATCAGCGAAATCCTTAAGAAAGAGCAATGTGCCTATACCGAGGAGCAGGCCTTGGCTATTATCATCCAAGTAGTAGAGGCCCTCGGTGTGGTTCACGGCCAGCAGATGTATCATATGGACATCAAGCCCGGCAACATAATGCTTGACAAGAACGGGCAGGCCAAACTCATCGACTTCGGAGCGAGCAAACAGGTGGTGGCTGGTAAGAACTCCGCTATCAGTGTATCTACCAGCGGTTTCTGCTATACCCCAGGCTATGCCCCGAGCGAGCAAGTGAACCAATTAGGCAAGAACATCGGCCCGTGGACCGACTTCTACGCCGTGGGCGGTACGCTCTACAACCTACTCACCTTGGAGTCGCCGCCCAGTACGTCCGACATTCTTGAAGACGAGGCCGATGCTTTTAACTTCCCGCCCGAGGTGTCTGAGCACACGCGCAAACTCATCGTTTGGATGATGCGCCCGCAGCGTGCCAAGCGTCCCCAAAATGCATCACAACTGCTCACCGCCTTACGCGGCGGAGCAGTCCCCGAGGCGAAGAAGGCAAAAACCATCACGGTGCCACCTGCCACTACGCAGGATTCCACGATGATACTCCCGCCGAAGAAATCAACCCCAAAAGACACCGCCACCCATAAGCCCGCAGAGGAAAAAAGCGGTAACAAAAACAAGGGCAAGAGCGCACAGCCGCAAAACGCCGCAAAAGGAAAGGTCGTCATCGCTTCTAAGCAATCAGCAGGTTCAACCCCCTCGGAGAACAAGGGAAAGAGTCGCAAAGCACTCTATGCCGTTGTCGCCGTAGCTCTCGTATTGCTTATCTTCGGCGTGTACAAGATTTTTAGCGGTAAACCTGTTGACGTGGTGCAAGACAACAATGTCGTTGCCATTGATAGCGTGGCTATTGCCGACAGCATTGCACGCGCTGATAGTCTTGCGCTTATTGCTGAGCAACAAGCCGCCGAAGCTGAGAAAGCGCGTTTAGATTCTATAAAACAAGCCGAGCAAGCCGCTGCCGAACAACAACGGTTGCAAGCACAACAACGGTTGCAGGCTCAGCAACAGCAGCAACAACAACAGCAAATTAAACCAACCAATAGAAGAAATCCAGCAGTTGTTACTACTTCTCAAACTGCTACGCAGCCAACTAAGCCAAAACCACCTAAAAGTTACATAGAAATTGACTAAAATGTTTCAGAAGCATTTTCTTCAATCTAAAAATCCTTTTTATGAAGTTTAATACCACGCCCTTTTCTCCCCTCTTCCTCGGCATTGTCTTGGCTCTTGCCGCCCTTTCGTTCAATTTGTCCGAACCCTCGTATGTGCAAACGTACAACGATGGTTCTATCCTTATTGTCAACGATGACTATCTCCCGATAAAATTGAAGAAAATACCGGCAGGCACGTTTACTATGGGCGTTGGCAGTTCTTCGAATATAAGTACCATTAACGAACGACCCCAGCACAGCGTTACTCTCAAGCTCTTTGCCATTGGAAAAACAGAGGTGACACAAGAACTCTACCAACAGGTGATGGGCAATAACCCCTCGTACACCAAGGGGAAAGATCTCCCCGTAACGAACGTTAGTTGGAATGATGTGCAAGACTTTCTCCGTAAGATAAACGCCACTCGTCCTGAAACGCGTTCTGGAGGAGTTACATATCGTCTTCCTACAGAGGCGGAATGGGAGTATGCCGCACGTGGTGGCAATAACTGGAGTTCGTATGAATTTACAGGTAGCAACGATGCCGACGAGGTGGCTTGGTTTGCACAAAATAGCGACCAAATGATACATCCTGTAGGTACAAAGGCTGCCCTCAATCCCGCTAACTTTGAACTATACGATATGTCCGGCAATGTCTCCGAGTGGGTGCAGGACAAATATAGCGACTATCTCTCCATCGAACAAGACAATCCTTGCGTTACCGAAGGCCCCGAGGTATATGTCATTCGCGGCGGCAGTTTCCGCTCGCCGAAAGATAGGGTGCGTATCACCGCTCGCGATGCCGACACTGCCACCTATCGTGCCATAGACTTGGGCTTCCGCTTGGCGTGCGATTTGAAAGATGAGTAAACACAAAACGATGTCTCGTTTGTTGTGCGTAATCAAGTATTCAACAAAAAAAATCACTTTCCCTATGAAGAAGAATGCTCTGTTCAGCCTCTCTCTATGGTTGGCTGGCGCATTACTCGCTCAAGCCGACATCCCGCCGGTGAGCGCGGCGGTAACCACCATCGATAGCGAAGGCGGTATTACCATCACGTGCGCCAATCTGCCCAAGATATCAATGAAAAAAGTGCAGGGCGGCACTTTCCAGATGGGTACACCGGCGGATCAAGACGGAGCATCGGAAGACGATGAACGCCCGGTACATGAAGTGGTGCTGTCCTCCTTTGCTATCGGTCGTTACGAGGTGACACAAGAACTCTGGGAGGCAGTGATGGGTAGCAACCCCGCCGATCCTGGCGAAGACCTGCAAACACCCGTTTACAACGTGTCGTGGAAAATGGTACATACGTTCATACAGAAACTCAACCAACATCCCGCTATTCGCCAGGCCGGACACGTGTTCCGTCTGCCCACCGAGGCAGAGTGGGAGTTTGCCGCCCGCGGCGGCACACTCTCCAAAGGGTTTAAGTATGCCGGTAGCAACAATATAGACGACGTGGCCTGGTATCGCCAAAACAGCGGCAACGATGTACACCCCGTAGGAAAGAAAGCCCCCAACGAACTCGGCCTGTACGATATGACAGGCAATGTGTTTGAGTGGTGCTCCGATTGGTACGACACAAACTATTACGCCTCTTCTTTCAAGGTCAATCCGTTAGGCCCCACATCGGGCTCCTCACGCATCGTGCGGGGTGGATGCTGGTCGTTCCCCGCCGATAAGTGTCGTGCCACCTATCGCGCCACGTGCGACCCCGGCAGCGAAGGCCTCAACATCCTCGGCTTGCGGCTCGTGTTGGATTTAGACGAGTAGTAGCGGCGATGTCATACCATTTTATACCCATAACGGGGCGACACAAAACGAGGTGTTGCCCCGCTTTTTGTCAATTCTGCATATAGAAAAGCAATAATTGCTTGAAAAAAATCGTTAAGCAAGAAACTATTTTTCTAAAACCTTTGTGCGATAAGCGTTTTTCGTACCTTTGCGGCACAAAACAAAAAAAGGCGGTCAGCACAAGCCGCTAAGGAAAGCGAAATACATTAACACCTAATAACTAAACATTCTCCATATGGCAAACATTGATTTGACCAAGTACGGCATCACTGGTGCTACCGTGATAGCCCACAACCCCAGTTACGAACGCCTCTTTGAAGAGGAGACCAAACCCGGCCTTGAAGGTTTTGACAAAGGTCAGGTAACCGAGTTGGGCGCAGTGAACGTAATGACTGGTATCTACACCGGACGTAGCCCCAAGGACAAGTACATCGTGATGGACGAGAACTCCAAAGACAATGTATGGTGGACTACCGACGCTTATAAGAACGACAACCACCCGATGAGCGAAGACGTGTGGGCCACTGTCAAAGACATTGCCAAGAAAGAACTCTCTGGAAAAGACCTCTTTGTAGTTGACGCTTTCTGTGGTGCAAACAAAGACACCCGTCTCGCTGTGCGCTTTATTGTCGAGGTGGCTTGGCAGGCTCACTTTGTTACCAATATGTTCATTCGTCCCAGTGAGGAAGAACTTGCTAACTTTGAGCCCGACTTCGTAGTCTATAACGCTTCAAAAGCCAAGGTAGAGAACTATCAAGAACTCGGATTGAATAGCGAAACCTGCGTGGCGTTCAATACCACCACGAAGGAGCAAGTGATTATCAACACCTGGTATGGCGGCGAGATGAAGAAAGGCCTCTTCTCAATGATGAACTACTTCCTCCCGTTGCGCGGCATCGCTGCTATGCACTGCTCTGCCAACACTGATATGAACGGTGAGAACACCGCTATCTTCTTCGGCTTGAGCGGCACAGGCAAGACCACCCTCTCCACCGACCCGAAGCGTCTGCTCATCGGCGACGACGAACACGGATGGGACGACAACGGCGTCTTCAACTTCGAAGGCGGATGCTATGCCAAGGTAATCAACCTCGACAAAGAGAGCGAACCCGATATCTACAACGCTATCAAGCGCAACGCCCTGCTTGAGAACGTCACCGTGGATGCCGCTGGCAAGATCGACTTTGCCGACAAGAGCGTCACCGAAAACACTCGCGTCTCCTATCCTATCGAGCACATCGAAAAGATTGTGAAGAACGTCAGCCCCGTTAGCGCAGGCCCCGACGCACAGAATGTCATATTCCTCAGTGCCGATGCCTTTGGTGTGTTACCTCCCGTGAGCATACTCACCCCCGAGCAAACGAAGTACTACTTCCTCAGCGGTTTCACAGCAAAACTCGCTGGCACCGAGCGCGGTATCACCGAGCCCACACCTACCTTCAGTGCCTGCTTCGGCCAAGCCTTCTTGGAGCTCCATCCCACAAAGTATGCCGAGGAACTCGTTAAGAAGATGGAAAAGAGCGGAGCCAAGGCCTACCTCGTGAATACGGGTTGGAACGGCACCGGCAAGCGTATCTCTATCAAAGACACACGCGGCATCATCGATGCTATACTTGATGGCAGCATCAAGACAGCACCCACCAAGAAGATACCTTTCTTCGACTTCGAGGTGCCTACAGCACTGCCCGGCGTAGATCCCGCAATCCTTGACCCACGCGACACCTATGCCGATGCCACTGTTTGGGAAGAGAAAGCCAAAGACCTTGCCAGCCGCTTCATCAAGAACTTTGGCAAGTACACCACCAACGAAGCAGGCAAAGCCCTCGTTGCCGCTGGCCCGAAGCTCTAAGCCACAGACACACACAACAACAAAGGCGACCTATGCTACACCAAATGTGAGCGTAGGTCGCCTTTCGTGTAGCATAGGCCGTATGCCAAAATAATGAACCCGCTCGAAAAAGTCTTTTTTAACGAAATTAGTATATGATTATCAATGTATTACAAGTCCGAAATTGTAGAGTTCGGATTATCAAGCGGACTCAATAAAAGCGTGGCTTATATGCCAAGAACAAAAACCCGACCGTGTTTAAACTTAGTCCGATTGATTTTAAAATCAATGGCTTTGATTTTAAAATCAAGTGCTTTGATTTTAAAATCAATCGGACTATGTTTAGAATCTGTCCGATATATTATTTCCTTCCCGCCTTTGCCTTCTTCAAGTATGTGATGCGGTTATGATTATTTGCGATAGTGTTCAATGTCCGACCTATTTTCTACGAAAAGAGGGTGTGTCTGTTTTTGACATACCCTCTCTCTTGATTATAATCGGTGGCTTGCAGTTTAGCCTTTATCAAATGTCATTGTTTTAGGGTGAGTTTAGAGCGGATATTCCTCAAAGGCGTAGAGTACGGTGCTGAGATAGCGTTCGCCGGTGTCGGGCAGCAGAGCCACGATAGTCTTTCCAGCCATTTCGGGCTTGGCCGCGAGTTTCACAGCCGCCGCCACGGCTGCTCCGCTACTGATGCCGACAAGCAGGCCTTCCGTCCTGGCCAAACGGCGCGAGGCAGCGATAGCCTCGTTGTCGGCAACGGTCAGCACACCGTCCACAACATCGCCGTGGAAGTTGGCGGGTACAAAGCCGGGGCCGATACCCTGTATCTTGTGCGCGCCGCTTTGTCCGCCGCTCAATACGGGCGAGGAGGCTGGCTCCACAGCATAGGCTTTTAGCGAGGCGTTGTGCTGCTTAAGTACTTCAGCCACACCGCTCACCGTGCCGCCGGTGCCTACACCACCCACAAATACGTCAACTTCTCCATCAGTGTCTGCCCATATCTCTTCGGCAGTAGTGGCGCGATGTATCGCGGGGTTTGCAGGATTGTCAAACTGTCCCAGAATAACACTGCCCGGCGTGGCAGCCTTGAGTTCCTCGGCCTTGGCGATAGCCCCTTTCATACCCGCCGTGCCGGGGGTGAGTACAATCGTTGCACCGAGTGCCTTTAAGAGGTTCTGGCGTTCTATGCTCATTGTTTCGGGCATGGTAAGAATCGTCTTGTAGCCTTTCACCGTGGCTACCCAGGCGATGCCAATACCCGTGTTGCCGCTCGTGGGCTCAATGATAGTGGCACCGGGCTGTAGCACACCGCTTCGCTCGGCATCCTCTATCATTGCTAAGGCAATGCGGTCTTTCACACTGCCACCAGGATTGTTGCGTTCCAGTTTCACTATAACGCGAGCCTTCAGGCCGTCCTCTTTCTCTATGTGAGAGAGTTCCAGTAGCGGGGTGTGACCAATCAACTCGGTAAGGTCTTGAAAAATCTTTGCCATAGTAAATACGTGTTTTTAGTAGTTTGTGATTTCGCCGCAAAAGTACGTCTATGCGAACAGATTGACAAACTTTTGCTAAAACTTAGTAGAATATGCTTTTTGAAGGCAGTATGGCAGAATAATCGTCTTAAAGCTTTCTCTAAATACCTCAAAAAAAGAATGCCCCAGCCAGTTCACCGACCGAGGCAGGGGCGTTAAGCAACAACCGAGCGGGTGGAGCGAAATGTCAGAATAGGGGGAACGTAGCGTTAGAATAAACGAACTTTCGCTCAAACTCGTTTACGCTCATCGTCATCATCACAACGCCTTGAACGAGCGTCAGTATTGACCAAATGCCGCATGTTATCAATGTAAGCAGCATACAGATGACACCGCCGCCAATCTTTCCGCAATAGAAATAATGCGCACCAAACCCACCAAGCAGAATTGCGAGCAAACCTGCTACGCCACGGCTCTTTCCTGAGGGGCCGTTGTCGAAAATGCTCGGCGCAGGCTGGTTGTAGTAGTACGGTTGAGGCCCATACTGATACTGCTGACCGCCCTGTTGATACTGTTGATACTGCTGACCGCCCTGTTGATGTTGTTGATACTGCGGACTACCCTGTTGAAAAGGGTTGTTTTCTTGTTGAAACGGCTGTTCGCTTTGCGACATTTGAATTTGCTTGCCGCAGCGCGGGCAGTGGACTACGGGCAACGTGCCAGGCAATTGAAATTGATGGCTACAGTGGGGGCATTGATAGTCGACCATAATTTGTTGAGATGAATAGATAGTATAGAGTTGTGCTACAAAAATACTTCTTTTCTTGATAAACGACGCTTCTTCCACTTCAAAACGTAGTATATGGGTATAAGTCAGAGCCTTTTCAGCAAAACGATGCCTCTTACCACGCATTCACAAACAGCGGCTGAAAAGAGTCCACATTTAGCAGCGGTCATACGTTCCGTCACCTGGCAACGCTTAAAAAATATGAAAAAACGCTGGCCTGTGGCCTGTGTTTGGTTTTTTATGGTAATTTTGCGCAGATTTTACTATGGCTGATTGTGCGCGTCAGAAAAGCGTAGCCCACAAAGCCGCCGAGTTCTTGCAAACTAATGAATAAGATATTCCGACTGTTAGCATTCTTGTTATTTATAGCCGCTATGCCCCTCGTCAGTTCGTGTTCCGACAGCGATAGCGATGCTTCGAGCGATGAGTCTTCAATATGTATGGTGACAAGTGCTGTGTTGGGTGGCGTACCCTACACCGTTCATACCACCACCTCCGACGGTCGCGACAGCACCTATGAAGCGATGCTCACAGGAGCCAACTATCCCCTTTCTATCGACCACATCGGTGGGCGCATCTACCTACAGGACTCTCTGCCGGCCGGGAGCGATGTGTCGAGAATGACTTTTGCCTCGTTTACTTACCAGGGTTCTGCCATCGCTATCCGTTCGCTCACCACAGCCACCGACACCATTTTTAACCTCAACGACAGTACGGACTGTTCCCTCCCACGCCTTATCACTGTTTACGGAGCCGACGGCTCGCAGCGCACATATACCCTTGAACTGCGTGTACATAAACAAGTAGGAGACGAAATGAACTGGACGCGCCTCGCCACCCAACCACAAGTGGCAGCGTTGCAGAAGCAAAAACTGCTGGTAAGCGGCGGTGTACTCTATCTCTTCGGTCAGAGCGAGAGCGACACCGAGTTACTCACCTCCACAGATAAAGGGCTAACGTGGGAGCGTACTACCATAACGCCCGACTTACGTCCTCGCAGTGTGACGCTTGTAGATGATACGTTCTTTGCCTTAGACGGCATAGGCAATCTCTTTACCAGCCCCGACGGTGCGGCTTGGACACCTGTTGATGGGCGTATGTTCACAACGCTCGCAGGCGGTGCGGGGCGGCTCTTCGGCGTGGCCGAGGATATGTTGTGGAGTAGTGCCGATGGTGTGAGTTGGACAGCCGACGAACTCAGTGAAACCGCCCCTCTACCCGCTAAGGAGTGGAGCGGAATCGCCATCGCCTCAGCCACAAACGTGGGGTTTAGCGACCTAATCCTCGTAGGCCTTGCGGCAGACGGTACACCCGCTCCTTGGCATCGCACAATAGACCTCTCAGGACGCTACACCTTCCCCTGGAATAGTTTTGTCGGAATCACCGTGGACTACCCCATACTCCGAAGCACATCCCTTACTGCCTATGATGGCGCGCCGCTCCTTGCAGGACTGAACGCCGATGGCACACTCGCAGGACTCTATATCAGTCGCGACAAAGGGAAGACGTGGCTCAGTAGCGAAATCATCGCTCCTGATGTGCTACCCGCCACATCTGTGAGTATTGCATCCGATGAGGAAAACAACCTCTTTGTGCTACTGGGTGGTAGCGGCGAGGTATGGTGCGGCAAACTCGCACGATTAAACTGGAATGCCGTGCAGCACGATTTTTATCGTTAAGTAGCGGAAGCACCACATAGAAAACTCAAAACGATAAACTCCCACCCCGTAAGCCCGCTGACCCGATGTCACGCTTCACACTCCCCCTCTTGTTCCTCTTGATGCCCCTCTCGGCGTGTGCGCAGGATGATGTGGAATACCGTATGGAAATCGGTGCAGGCTTAGGGGCACACTTCGGAATAAACGACACAAACTATGGTTTCTTCGGACAGATAGGCGTGGGCGGCGGAGTACTCTGGCGCTACGTGTTCAACCCCCGCAACGCATTGAAGGCTCAACTGGGTTACGCTATGACCAAAGGCAACACCCAAGGAGTGGAAGACTTTCAGCCCGCAGCACCCCTCACACCATCTACAGACCGATTGCAATATAAATTCTCTGGCGGCCTCGTCAATGTCGACGTACTCTATGAACTCCACTTCCTACCCTATGGCTACCGTGCCGGATACCAAGGCTACAAACGTTTAGTGCCTTATCTGCAACTCGGAATAGGAGGCGTTTATAGCACAGCGGGGAAAGCCTTTGCACCCGAAATACCCCTCGGATTTGGACTGAAATATAAACTTGCTGAACGCTTAAACCTCGGATTTGACTGGCAGATACATTTCACTACAAGTGATAAGCTCGACGGTCTTGAAGCGCCGCAAGGCATCAAGTCAGAGGGATTCAAAAATAAAGACTACTATCACACAGCATATATCACGCTGACCTATAGTTTCGCTCCGCGTTGCAAAACGTGCAACAAAGACGATTGGTAACTCCTCTATGCAACAACAAAACGAACCCTCCATATCGCTCGATACCACACGTATCCCACAACATATAGCCATCATTATGGACGGAAACGGACGATGGGCAAAGGCTCGCGGCTTAGCACGTAGCGCAGGCCACCAGAAAGGTGTGGACACCGTGCGTGCCATCACCGAGTCGGCCATCAAACTCGGTGTAAAATACCTGACGCTCTATGCCTTCAGTACCGAAAACTGGAAACGTCCCGCCTCAGAAGTGGCAGCTCTGATGTCGCTCATACTTACCTCACTGGAGGAGGAACTCTTTATGAAAAACAACGTGCGTTTGCGCATCATCGGCGATGTAGAACGCCTGCCCGAGGACGTGCGTCAGGCGGTGTTGCAACTTGTGGAGCGGACAAACGGAAATACCGGGCTTACCGAAATAATTGCCCTGAGTTATTCCTCAAAATGGGAGCTTACCCAAGCCGCCAAAGCAATAGCGCGAGAGGTGGCGGCGGGAGAAATTAGCCCCGAAGACATTAGCGAAGACGATATAGAACGCCACCTCACTACCGTAGGCATACCTGCACCCGAACTCCTAATACGCACAGGAGGCGAGGTTCGACTGAGCAACTACCTGCTCTGGCAGTGTGCCTATAGCGAACTATATTTCACCGATACCTACTGGCCCGACTTTAACCACAATGACTTTTGTCAAGCCATCAGCCACTATCAACAGCGTGAACGACGCTTTGGAAAAACCAGTGAGCAGGTAGCGCAATAATTATCATAAAGCATTTAAGACACAGTGCCGCCTGTAGAAAAACCTTCAGAAACGCTGAACCATAAATATGCACTCTCTACGTATGAAACATATATATAGTGTCATCATAGCCCTGTTCTTCACTGGCCTCAATGCTACGGCCCAAGTGCAAACGGTGGGCAGTGTATCTTACGACGGAGAACATCCCCGGTATGTCCTGGCAGGGATAACCGTTGACGAAGTGGCTAACTACGACCACGAATGGTTGACAAGTCTCAGCGGCTTGAACATCGGACAAATGTACGAAATCCCCGGTCCAGAAATGGCCGCCGCTGTGCGTAAGTATTGGAATCAAGGCATCTTCTCCGATGTTGCCATAGACCTGGACAGCATCGTAGCCGGAAAGGCCTATATACACATACGTCTCAGCGGCCAGCCACGTATCAGCACGCTGCGTATCACAGGAGTGAAAAAGCACGAACGCGATGAATTGCTCCAGCGCATCGGTATGCACGACGGCACCTATTTCACACAGGACATGCAAGACCGCACTTGCGAGGTAATACGAAAATACTACGACGAGAAAGGATATAAGAATGCTCGCATAGAAATTACGAGCCAGCCCGACGTGATGAACGACGGCAAAGTCATCGTTACCGTAGAGATAAACAAAAGGGACAAGGTGAAAATACACCGTATCTATATCACCGGTGTGAGTTCCAAAGATGCTCGCCGACTGCGGCGTGCAATGAAAAAGACCAAACAAAACAGCCCTGGCAACTTTTTCCGTTCCAAGAAATTCCGTCCTGAAGAATACGAGAACGATAAGCAACTACTCATTGACCGCCTCAATTCTTGGGGTTTCCGCGATGGACGTATTGTAGTGGACAGCGTAGTGTCATTTGAAGATAACAGGGTTGACATTCACATTGATGTACACCAAGGCACACGCTACTATCTGAGAGACATCACCTGGGTGGGCAACACCATCTATTCTACTGAGCTGCTTCAGCGTGTCCTCGGTATGGAGCGTGGCGATGTTTACAACCGTGTGCAGCTTGACGAACGCCTTAGCCAAGACGAAGACGCTGTAGGACAGCGCTACTACAACAATGGCTATGTGTTCTATCAACTCGACCCCGTGGAGGTAAAAGTTGATGGCGACAGCATCGACCTTGAGATGCGTATAGTAGAAGGACAACAAGCCACCCTCGGACACGTGCGCATCATAGGCAATGACCGTGTTTACGAAGACGTTATTCGCCGCGAGCTACACACTAAGCCCGGCGACCTCTTCAGTATGAACGCCATCAAACGCACCGTTCGCGAACTGGCAAATATGAATCAGTTCGACCCCGAGGCCTTGCAGCGCGACCTTATGCGCAACATACACCCCGATGCTGAGACCGGAACGGTGGACATCACCTATCCCCTCGTTAGCAAAGGCGGCGACCAAATAGAACTCTCGGCAGGATATGGACAGACGGGTATAATAGGGCGCATAGGACTGACGTTTACCAACTTCTCCGTGCAAAACATCTTCCGCAAGAGTAAGAAACGTGGTGGATTCCTGCCACAAGGCGATGGGCAAACATTATCTATCAGCGGACAAACAAACGGACGCTACTACCAACAGTATGGCATTCAGTTTGTTGACCCGTGGTTCGGAGGGAAACGACCGAACCAATTAAGTGTGTCGCTCTCCTATAGTAAGCAAACCGATGTCGCATCAGGCTATTACAATAGCAACTACTACAACAACTATTATAATCTGCTCTACGGCTACGGCACCAACAGCAACTACTACAACTACACAAACTATTACGACCCCGACAAATTTATTAAGATGTATGGCGTTTCCGTAGGTCTTGGTAAGCGATTGCGTTGGCCCGACGACTCTTTCAGCTTCTTCGCAGAACTTGCCTATATGCGTTATAGCATCAAGTCGTGGCAATACTTCTTGGTGACCGATGGCGATTGCAACAACATCAACCTTACCTTAACCCTGGCACGTAGCAGCAGCGACTCACCCTTCTATCCACGTAGCGGCTCCGAATTCGTAGCCAAGGTGTCGTTCACACCGCCCTATTCACTTTGGGACGGAAAGGACTACCGAAACTTAGCCACTAACTACCAAAGTGCTTCATATCAGCGCGAAGCACAAGAGAAATACCGCTGGATAGAGTATCACAAATGGAAAATGAGCTTCCGCTCCTATACAGCTCTCAGCAGCCGAGAGAAATGTCCCGTGCTGATGACACGCTTTGAGTTTGGCTTGCTCGGCTATTACAACAAATACAACAAATCGCCTTTCGAAACATTCTATATGGGTGGCGACGGCATGTCGGGCTACACAAGCGGCTACCTCACCGAGACCATCGGACTGCGTGGCTACGACAACGGCTCTATCGCCGGTAGTGCCTCAAGTAATGCCTATGCATATACGCGTATGACGCTTGAACTGCGCTATCCCTTTATGCTCGAAACGAGTACCAGCATCTACGGACTTGTGTTCCTGGAGGGCGGTAACGCATGGGCCGAAGCCAAAAACTTCAACCCCTTCAACCTCCGCCGTAGCGTAGGTGTCGGTGTGCGCATACTCCTCCCGATGGTCGGCCTAATGGGTGTGGACTGGGCTTATGGCTTCCAGAAATATATCAATGGGCAAAAAGCCGGAGGAAGCCAGTTCCATTTCATCATCGGACGCGAGTTCTAAACAACGTGACTTTTTACCCCAAACGTAGCCTTGAAAATCTAAAACAGCTTATCAATATGAAGAAGACTCTCCTTTGTTTGCTCCTCGGCCTTTTTGCTATCGGTGCAAGCGCACAAAAATTTGCTCTCGTGGATATGGAGTATATTCTAAGCAACATCCCTGCCTACGAGCAAGCTAACGAACAACTTAACCAGACCTCAAAACGCTGGCAGGCAGAGGTGGATGCTATTGAGACAGAGGCACGCAACCTCTATAAGAACTACCAGGACGAGGCGGCTTTCCTCTCCGCCGAGCAGAAACAAACGCGCGAGCAAGCCATCATCGACAAAGAGAAAGAAGCCAGCGACCTGCGCAAGAAATACTTCGGACCCGAAGGTGAACTCTACAAGAAGCGCGTGGCTCTGCTTGAGCCTATACAAACAGAGATCTACGAAGCGGTTAAAGCCATTGCCCAAACTAAGAACTTCCAAGTAATTATTGATCGCTCCGCCGACAACGGCATAGTGTTCGCCTCGCCCACAATAGACATTAGCAACGAAGTGCTACAGAAGCTGGGCTACAGCGTACGCCGATAAAATGCCACATCCTCAAATTCTCTCAAGACAAAACAAAAACTAAAACTAATTCAACAAAATGAAAAAATCCCTTTTGATGCTGACGTTGCTCCTCGCACCGTTAGCAATGAGTGCACAGCAGTTTGCCCACTTCAGCCTTTCCGATGTGATGCAGGCTATGCCCGACTATCGCAACGCATTCACAGAACTCCAAGCCATAGGCCAGCAATATAGCAACGACCTACAAGCTATGGAAGAGGAAATTCGTATGAAGATTGAGAAGTATCAGAAAGAAGTTACCGATGCCACGCCCGCCAATATCCGTGAGCGGCGCGAGCAAGAGATTATGCAACTTCGTGAGCGCTACGAACAGGCTCAACAAGACAACACCACGAGCTTCCAGCAGCAGCAACAGCAAAAGATGGAGCCTATTCAGAAAAAAATTCTTGACGCAGTCAACACGGTGGCGCGCACGGGCAACTACGTATATGTCATTGACAAGAGCGCGGCTCAGCAAAACAATATGATCATCAATGAAGCCGTCAGTGCCGATGTGACCCAAAAAATTATGGACGTGCTCGGTATCACGCCTGAGGATATCGCCGCTGGCAAGGCTTTCGTGGCTCGTATGCAGCAAGAAGCCCAACAGCAACAGCAACAGCAATAGGCACTGCCTACGTTGCTCTTTGTTTTCCATCCCTCACCCGCACACAACGTTTTGACTAACCTTATAATGGCCAGAGACAGACGTTGTGGCGAGTTTTGGTGCAATGAGAGGAAGGCACGTTGTCCTATCGCGCACGTTGCCAACTCAAGCAATGGCTAAAAACCTATCGTTCTCTTTTCCACAGATGCGCCGTGGCATATCTGTGCAGGCATAAACAAGGATAATTCATTGAGAAGTTATTAAGGGATGTTATGAAATTAGGCTGAATAGATTTTGTGCTATAAGAGGTTAAGACAAATGATGCCCAAGAGAGATGAAAAGTAGTCAGTCATAGAAAGGGCATAGATCCTAATTATAGAACCTCCCATCAATAAAAGCGGACTTCCTTTTAATATCGTCTAATGAAAAGACTCTTTATAAATACTACGCTTCTACTTAGCCTCTCTGTTCTTGTCTGTAGTTGCATCCGCGACGAGGCACTCGGCACGGAGTGCGACATCACTGGCGTGGACGAAACGTGGCTGGCCTCTTTGCCCAACAATTTCCTCATTGGAACACCAGTGGTACGCAACAGCAGCGTCACATTTATGGTCAGCGAGGAAGCCGACCTCACCGCCTTGGCACCACAATTTGAAATCACGCCGGGTGCCAGCCTCTTCTTTATTGAAGAAGACGGCACCGCCACTGCCTACAACGTTGCGCGGCTCATCGATTTCACATTATCGCAGACCTATCGTGTGGTGAGCGAAGACGGAGCGTGGCAAAAGGACTATGAGGTAAGTTTCGAACGCCCGAGGCCACTCGATTTTTGCGACTTCGAGGCATTCACCTACAACGATGCCAATCAATATCAACGCTTGCTTTGGCAACAGACCGATGGCAGTTTCAATGCCACGCTTTGGGACAGCGGAAACGCTGGTTATTCATTTACCGGGCAAGCAGCATCGCCACTCGACTATCCCACCACGTTCGTAAACGACGAGGGCGGCCTTGAAGGATATTACGCTCGTTTGCGTACGTTGAGTACAGGAGTGTTCGGGAGTCTCGTGGGAATGCCTATAGCGGCAGGAAACTTATTCCTGGGTGAGTTTCAGGTGACCAACGCAGTGGCCGACCCGCTCCATGCCACACGCTTTGGTATGCCTATTCTAAGAGACGAGCCTACTGCCATAGAGGGCGACTATCGCTACCAACCTGCTGCCACAATGACCGGCGGCGAGGCCGGAGCAACCGATGCCTGCGACATCTATGCCGTAATCTTTGAAATCAATCCGCGTGAGTTTGCACCTCTCTTTGGCGATGATGTAAAGACCAACGAACGCATCGTAGCCATTGCCCAACTCCCCGACGGACAAGCCCAGCCCGAGTGGACACATTTTCGCTTGCCGTTTGTGTATAAAGACGGACGCACCTTTGACGAACAAAAGCGTCGCCGAGGCGAATATGCACTTACCATTGTGATGACCAGTAGCGAAAGAGGAGCATACTTCCAAGGTGCTGTAGGTAGTACGCTATGTGTGGACAACCTTAAAATTGATTGGAGAAACGAATGAAACGCACTCCATATATATATATAGTTTGGCTACTGAGCCTTAGTGTCGTACTCCCTGCATACGCCACGGTTGAAGAAGTGCCACAGCGCGACACCGTTACCGCCGTGTCTGTACCCGAGGATACCCTATATCTCATACAGCCGATGAGATGTTTTCGACGCGAGGGCGGACTGCTCCACGGTTGGCTGTTCACCGCAGGCGCAGGCGTTCAGATAGGAGGAATGACACCGACACCTATGCCACGGGCTATTCGCAAGATAGAGCAATACAACCCCCTGCTCTGCCTGTCTCTGGAGTTGCAAGCTCGTAAGTTTTTCGACAACAGTTCGCGCTGGTCGGCGAGCATAGGTCTGCGCTTAGAGCAAAAAGGAATGAAGACCGATGCCAGCGTAAAGGGCTACCACATGGAGATGACAGCCGATGATGGCGGGTATATGGAGGGCCACTGGACAGGACGTGTAAAGACACACGTGCGCAACTCCTACCTCACAATGCCTCTGCTGCTCCACTATCGTATGAGTTCACGTTGGAGTGTTCATGCAGGGCCATACGTCAGCCTACTGCTCGACGGCGATTTTGATGGCGAGGCTTACGATGGGTATTTACGCCACCACGACCCAACGGGCGAGAAGGCGTACGTCACCCACGCTACCTACGACTTCGGAAAAGATCTCCGACGCTGGACTTGGGGCATACAAGCGGGTACCACCTGTCTGCTGATGCCCCATTTGGAAGCTACAGCGCAACTCACATACGGCTTCAACGATATATTCCCCGCTCACTTTCATAGCGTCACCTTTGCTTTGCATCCTATCTACGCACGCATAGGGCTGAACTATATGTTCTACACACCATAAATCTAAGAAACCGCACTAATATCCTTTTCCACTATGAAGCAAACACTCCTCCTCCTCCTCGCCTTGACGCTTAGTGCCTCTATGGCCTCTGCTAAGAAATCACCCGCAGAAAAAGCAGCCGGCGAATACACAGGCCTGCTCTATATAGGTATGGGAAACCCCGTCGCCGAAGACACCGAAAGCCAGAGTGCCACCATTAAAATGGAGAAGCAGACCGAAACAACCGTGAAGTTCACACTGCCTAACTTCAAATACGGCTCTTTGTCGCTCGGCGACATCGAACTCAACAATATCCCTGTTTATGAGAAAGAAGACGGCACTATAGCTTTTGGTGAGAACAGCCCACAGAGCCTCTCGCTAAGCATAGTATCGGCCAACGTTAATATTGACCATACCACAAGTTACGTCAATGAAGGTCATGCTTTTATTGACGTGTTTGTTACTACCTATATCTTGTTTAGTAATGTCAATATCTATGTGCGTTTTGTAGGCGACAACGACACCTACGAACCCGAAGGCATCGCCCACGAAATGGAAGGCACGCATAGCGGCACCATTTATTCGGATCTGACACCTCTTCTCTCCTCGGAATCAGCACACAATGCTGGCGCGTTGCAGATAGTGGCTGACGGCCCTAATGCCGTGCGCCTCTTTCTAAGCAATGTGGAAATCGAAGGACTCTTTATAGAACAAGTAGTGTTCAGCACCACCGTTGTTGACAACGGCGATGGCACTGTTTCGTTCGCAAAGGCCACCGATACGGGTAGTATCGCCGGTACGACGGACTACAAGATGACACTCCTTGATGGAAAAAACTCTACGTGGAGCACAGACAGCATAGGTCTTACAATAGAAGCCGAGATCAATGAAACGTATTTCTACATCGTCTTCACCACAGGCACACTGCCTCCACCCATCGAAGATGACCCCACGCCCACCACTGGCCCTGCCGTAGATATAGCGGGTGAATATACTGCTGGCATCTACATCAATCTGGGTACGCCCGTAACTGATGAAACGTCAAAGTTTACCGAGTCTATCATCCTGCTTACCGCGCAGGACGAAAGCACCGTGACTTTCGCCCTAAAAGACTTCAGTCTTGACGGAGTGAACTCTTTGGGCGACATCGTTCTGAAAGATGTTCCCGTTATTGACAACGGCGATGGCACCTATCGCTTTGGCCCTAATGAGCCGCAGAGTGTGACCCTCGGTGGCGGAGCTATTATCGCCGATGTCAAGATTGACGATGCCACGAGTTATGTTGCCGATGAGAACCTTTATATTGACGTTCCCGTGCAGGCTATGGGCGAATACATTTACGTACACGTAGGATTGCCCGTCACCGCTACCGCTATATCCACCGTTCTTACCGCCGCACCAGCGTCACACATTATTTACGACCTCAGTGGTCGACGCTATACACAGCGGCCCAACGTCCCCGGCGTTTACATTGTCGGAGGAAAGAAGGTGTACATCAGATAGTTGAATCTTAGGTAGTAGTGAAAACCTATCAATGTCGTAAGAATAGCAACCAAAGCGCAGCTTTCTGGAAGCGCAGACGGCTCGCCTGCTTGCCCAGTAAGGACAACAGCATAGCTGCGCTCATCGCCCTCTTAGAACTTTTACACTACTTCCGAAACACGAATCAATTAACTCTTTCCCTGTAATCTTATGCTACCTAATACCGACCTCAAGACTGCACTGCGCGCTTTGGCCAAAGAGAAGAATGCTGTAATCCTCGCTCACTACTACACCGAGGCAGCCGTGCAAGATGTCGCTGACTTTGTGGGCGACAGCCTCGCCTTAGCACAACAGGCTGCCAAGGCCGATGCGGACATAATACTTATGTGTGGCGTACACTTTATGGCCGAGACCTGCAAGATACTCTCTCCTGAAGCCAAAGTGCTCATTCCCGACACCGCCGCCACCTGTTCGCTGGCAGAGAGCTGCCCCGCTGACGATTTTGCCAAATTTGTTGCCGCACACCCTAACCACAAAGTCATCTCCTACGTCAACACCAGCGCAGCTGTTAAGGCAGTTACTGATGTCGTTGTTACCAGTGGCAACGCACGTGAAATCGTAGATAGTTTCCCCGCCGACCAACCCCTTATTTTCGGCCCCGACAAGAACCTCGGCGCATACATCAATGCTATCACCGGACGCGAGATGCTATTATGGGATGGGGCATGCCACGTGCACGAACGCTTCTCCTTGGAGAAGCTCATCGAACTCAAGCAGCAATATCCTACGGCAGAAGTCCTCGTACACCCCGAGTGCCGTGGTGCGGTGCGCAAGATGGCCGATGTCGTAGGAAGCACCGCACGCCTGCTCAAACACACACAAGAAAGCCCCTGCACCACCTTCCTCGTAGTTACCGAAAGTGGCATACTACATCAAATGCAGCAGTCGAGCCCCGACAAGACGTTTATCCCCGTACCTCCCGATGATCCTGGCTGTGCCTGCAATGAATGCCAGTATATGCGGCTCAATACTTTGCAGAAGGCCTACAACGCCCTGCTTAACGAAAGCCCCGAAGTCACCGTTCCTGCCCATATCGCTGAACGTGCCGTGCGCCCCATAATGCGAATGCTCGAAATAAGCCGCAAACTCGGTCTGTAAATAGACGTATCCACTCCATACTCTTGCTTACCCTTAGAGCCGAGAGCGTTTTATTAGATAATCCCCATAGAGCATACTTTTGTGCAGAACCAGTCGCAGCGATGCCCTGCAAAGGCTGCGGAAATACCGATTTTTGGTAGAAATACTTTGCTGACACATAATGTTGCACTAAATTTGCACGCCGTTTCATTAAGCACAATTCTTTCACGACAAACGGCTTCGGCGAGAAAAACAAACAAAACATCATAATTCCAAATGCAAAACAAAGGATTTATCAAGTTCATCGCAGTAGCACTGACGCTAATTTGCCTCTTCTATTTCTCTTTCTCGTTCGTCACGAGACACTATGAAGGTAAAGCCGCCGCTATCGCTGCTGCACAAGGCGAGGACGCAGGAAAAGCCTACCTCGACTCTATGATGAACGAGAAAGTTTACCTCAACTGGAAAACGCTCAAAGAGTGCCAAACACTTCAGATAGGCCTCGGTCTGGACCTTGAAGGCGGTATGAACGTCATTCTTGAAGTGAGTATCCCCGACGTAATTAAAAACCTCGCTGGCGAAAACGCCAAAGACCCCGCAGTGTTGGCGGCTATTGATGTTGCTAACAAAGGCGTGAAGGCAGGCAACGGAGATTTTGTAGAACTCTTCGTTAAAGCTTATCAGCAAGCCAACGGGCAAAACAAACTCGGCGGTATTTTTGCTGAGAGTTTGAGCGAAGAAGGTATCACCTTCAAGAGTACCGACGACCAAGTGGCCAGTGCTTTGCTTAAACAAGTAGAAACGGCGGTGAACAACTCTAACGAAGTGGTGCGTACGCGTATCGACCGCTTTGGTGTGGCACAGCCCAATATACAGATTTTACGTGGTCGTGGCCAACTCGGACAGATTATGGTAGAGATGCCTGGTATTAAAGAACCAGAGCGTGTCCGCAAACTCCTTCAGGGAAGTGCCAACTTGGAATTTTGGGAGACTTATACCTACAACGAAGTGAACAGTGCCGTGCGCGACCTCGACGCGCGCTATGCCCAGTTCCTAAAAACGGGTCAGGTGGCAGTAGCCGATAGCGCACAAACCGCCGTTGTGGCTGATAGCACACAGACCGACACAACATTGGCCGCCGCGCCCGCCACACCCACCACAAACGACAAAAGCGGGGCTAATGAGGAACACCCCTTGCTCAGCCGCTTGCTACAGCAAGGCGTTACCTCGCCTACAGGCTGCGTAATAGGATTGGTACGCGCTGCCGACACCGCAATAATCAATAATATCATTACCTCGGAAGTGGCAGAGCAGATCTTGCCGCGCGACCTCAGAATGGCTTGGGGTGTGAAGCCCAGCAGCTATGTCAAAGGCAACTTCTTTGAACTCTATCTGCTCAAGACCAACGACAAGGGTGAGGCCGCTATGCAGGGCGATATCATTGCCAAGGCAAAAGACGACTTCAGCCAGCAGCACCACCCCATCGTGACGATGACGATGAACAGTGGTGGCGCACGCGACTGGGCAAACCTCACCCGCGACAATATCAACAAGTGCGTGGCCATCGTGCTTGATGGATACGTGTATAGTGCCCCCGTTGTTCGCTCCGAGATTAGCGGAGGCAATAGCGAAATCAGTGGTAACTTCACCACCGACGACACGCGCGACCTCGCCACCGTGCTCAACTCAGGTAAGATGCCCGCACCCACCAAGATTGTGCAAGAGGAGACCGTAGGCCCGAGCCTTGGTGAGGCTTCTATTCGCGCAGGCTTCACCGCCTGTGTAGTAGCCTTTGTGTTGCTGATGATATATATGTGCCTAATGTATGGCTTCATTCCTGGAATGGTGGCCAACTGCGCACTTATCCTCAACTTCTTCTTCACTTTCGGCGTGCTTATTTCTTTCCAAGCAGCACTGACAATGAGCGGCATAGCGGGTATGGTACTATCGCTCGGTATGGCCGTGGATGCCAACGTGCTTATATATGAGCGTACGAAAGAAGAGCTGCGTGTGGGCAAGAACATCAAGAATGCCCTTGCCGATGGTTACGGCAACGCTTTCTCCGCTATCTTCGACTCTAACCTCACGAGTATTATCACTGCCGTAATTCTCTACAATTTCGGTACAGGACCTATCCGCGGATTTGCTATGACACTCGGCATCGGCATCGTGGCTTCGTTCTTCACCGCCGTGTGGATGACACGTATGGTTTATGAACACTTCCACGCCCGCGACAAGTGGCTCGGACTGACATTCACCACGCCTATCTTCCGCAACTTCCTTACTAACACAAAGGTGAAGTTTATGGAAGCATCATCCAAATCGTTCATAGTGTTTGGCGTGCTGGCTGTTGTATTTATTGGTTCGTTGGTAGCTCGCGGCCTGTCGCAAGGCATCGACTTCACCGGTGGCCGCAACTATGTGATAGAGTTTGAACAAAAAGATGTAACACCCGAGGCTGTCTCTGCCGCCGTTGCCGACAAGGTTCACGCACAAGACCCCAATGCTACCGTGAGTGCCATTAGCATCGTCACAACAAGCAATCCCGCTGTGCGTCTTACCACAAACTACAAGATTGACGACGATGCTGAGAGTATCGACCAAGAGGTGGAACAATTCATCTGGAGTGCCTTGAGTGAGAAAGGCTTGATAAAGGCTGATTATAACACTTTCAAAGACCGCGACAACAAGACGGGCGGCTCTATCATTAGCGCACAGAAAGTAGGACCGAGCGTAGCTGCTGATATGACACGTAGTGCCGTAATTAGTGTGGTACTCTCCCTTATTGCTATCTTCCTTTATATCCTCGTGCGATTCCGCAACGTGGCCTTCTCCGTAGGCTCTGTCTTCGCCTTGGTCGTTGACGTACTCTTCATTATCGGTATGTATAGCGTATGCTGGGGATGGGTGCCCTTCTCCTTGGAGGTTGACCAAACGTTTATCGGTGCTGTACTCACCGCTATCGGTTACTCCATAAACGACAAAGTGGTGGTGTTCGACCGCATACGTGAAAATCTGAAACTTTATCCCACACGTCCCACAAGGCAACTGCTCAACGACTCGTTGAACCAAACGCTCTGCCGTACAGTGACAACGTCGCTCACCACGTTGCTTGTGCTTCTGTGTATTTTCTTCCTTGGTGGCGACAGCATTCGCTCCTTCAGCTTTGCTATGATACTGGGCGTGGTATTCGGCACGTTCTCCTCTATCTTCCTGGCATCCCCCATTGCCTATCGCCTGCTCAACCGCAAGCGTATAGTGGCTGAGAAGGTGGCTCAAGCCTAAGGCCTGATAGCTATATCAATACATTATTAGATGGCGTGGCTCGCAGTTGACCGCGAGTCGCGCCATTTATTATTCGCTTTTATTGCTGTTCGCTAATAGTTTGGAAGCATTCACAACAACTATTCTTTCCAAAAATCTTTCGACACGCTCCAAGCATTCCGAGGAGGATAAGCGACTACTCATCGTTGCCACACCACAGATGTTTTAGGTAAAGGCCTTTATGCAGAGATTTTAACACGTGCTACTAAAGAAAAACAAATTCAATGAGAGTAGGAAACTATAATAGGGGGGGGGGAGTTTTCGTCCTCCCGCGTTACGGGTCTTGATTTGGTGCGCAGTGTGGCCATCTTTACCGTAGTTGGTGGCCATTTCTTTTTGAATACAGCCTTTCTCAAGGAAGACTTCGGCGGTGTGTCAATGTTCCTGCAGGGTATGGTGCGGCAGGTGATGGTAATTGGCGTTCCGCTTTTTTTGATGCTTACGGGGTATCTCAATGCGGGCAAAAAAATCTCGCGGGCTTACTACCGCGGCTTGATACGCGTACTATCGGCTTATCTCGTCTATAGCCTGCTAACGATAGTTTTTAGAGAAATACTACTCCACGACCACCGTAGCCCCTGGCAGTGGGTACACGCTATTCTTTCTTTCGATGCTATTCCTTACGCTTGGTATATTGAGATGTGGATAGGCCTCTTTCTACTTACTCCTTTTCTGGGCGTACTTTATAACGGCCTAACGACCAAGCGCGAGAAGCAAGTGCTTATCCTGACATTGGTACTCCTCTCGCTCATGGCGAGTTTCTGCAACCGCTACGGCCTAAAAGTGTGGCCAGCCTTTTGGGAGAAGATATACCCTCTGGCCTATTTCTTTCTCGGTGCCTACATTCGTGAATATCGCCCCCGTATCGCTACACGTACAACTTGTGCTGTCGTACTTGCTTTCGCTATGCTAAATCCTATTGCTGCCCTTATTCTTGCCCCAAATCGGCCAATGATACAACCTTTTGGTGCTACGGAGACACCGCTCACCTTCATCGTCGTTGCACTATGCTTTCTATCGATGTATGAGCGCGACACAAAAAGTCTCCGCGTCAAGCACTTGTTAGCCAGAGTCTCTGTACTATCGTTGGATATGTACTTAGTGAGTTATATGTTCGATGCACTATTCTACCCGTGGTTTATGGAGCGGTTCTTCGTCAACCAACGCGGGTTTGGCATTTGGTGGCTTGTGATGGTACCCCTTATCCTGTTATGCTCCTTCGCTCTTTCGGCTGTTATAAATCCTTTATTACCTACAGGAAAACCGAAGCAACGAATTGCGAGTTGATAAACAAACCTTCAAGAGATTTCAGGTCTCTTTTTGGCAGAGTATCCGAGCAAGCTTCTCCTTTGTTTTTTTTTTTTTGCGGACACCATTAATTATAATTGAGGAGGCGAGGATTATTTTCTTCCTCGGATGAATTATTCAAAGTGTGACTATATTTTTACAAATAAAACCTATGTTTTTGCACATATAGGCTTTATTTGTAAAAATATAGTCACACTTTGAATTATTAGTCCGATTAAGGAAAAAACTTTGGCCTTACGCCAGAAGAGCAGGGCGTTACTTGCTTCATCTTGGCCTTGACGAGCAAAAGTCTGTTGAAGACGAACCATTGCTGGCTTTTCGTGGCTATTACACTACTTGTGAAACTTGACAAATTAGTTCTCTTATTTGTTCTTCACAAATGCACAGCGGATGGGGTAATGGTCGGAATAGAATATGCTTTGGTCTATTTGGCAGTTAGAGGGCTTAAAGTGGCTGCTACAGAACATATGGTCAATACGCACGAGCATACTATTCTGGTTGAATGAGCGTCCTAAGCCGGTCGCCGTGGCTGCATAGCAGTCTTTGAGAAATGCCGACACGCGGTTGTGGGCATAGCTTATCGGCGTGTCGTTGAAATCGCCACACAGTATCACGCGTTTTCCTTTCGTGCGCTCCAGAAACTGGCAGAGCTTATCCACCTGTTCAGCACGCTCCACCGCTGCGGCAGAAATCTTTGTCAGTAGCGTCACTCCCTCTTGCCGATGTTTGGCCGTGCTTAGAATATCTGTGTTGTGTACCATACCCGAAAAACCTTGTTTCTCATCGGGAGAGAGATGCATTGATGTCAAATGGCAATTCACCACATAGAGCGTGTCGCCATCGTCGTCTAACAATGTGTAGGCCACACAGTGATTATTCTTTCCGCGAGCCACCAACTCACTACCCACTATCTTCAAGCGCGAAAAGATGTTCAGATAACTGCTTTTCTCCAACTCCAAAGAGTCGGCGTAGGCAAACCGCTCGCGCATCACAGGCAGGAAATACTTAAAATATGCTTCATTATGTCGCGGGGCTTCTTGCAAACAAACAATGTCGGCTTCACTCTCCACAAGATACCGTGCTACCTGCTGATGCTCGCTATCGCCTATCCCGGTCTTGGCAAGGTTTTCTACGTTAAAGGAAACAACGACAAATGCTCCTTGAGGGTCTTTCTTCTGTGGCAGATTAACAGGAATATATACACGTATGCACCATACATTAGCGAGCAATACTAATACTGCAATCCACCACCTACGCACACGCAGCAAGGCACACACAACGGTGGTAGCCACCGCTAAAAATAAGAAGAACGGAAACCCTAAGACAAATGCTCCCAACAGCGGGAATCGCGCGGGGCTTACGAACGTGGACAACCCACAGAGCGTAAGCAAAAAAAGCGATACTCCCGTACATATTATTAGCAACGAAGAACCTGCGGAAATGATTTTCCTCTTTCTTTTGGCTTTGCTCATGGCAGTTCAGCGGTTGGAACACACTGGGGTGTGTCCTATTCAGAATGTCCGTAGAGAACAGCGTTTTCCACGTATTCTAACAATAAGATGAACGCTCATCGTTGGCTTCTATCAAACAACTCCCGCTTCTCCTCTTCGGTAAGGCTTTGATAGCCCGAGCGTTTTACCTTGTCGAGGATTTCGTCCATCCGTGCCTCGTTTGTTCGCTTTGACTCGTTATAGCGATAGTCGGGGTTGCTCTCGTTGCGCATTGCATTGCGCTTCCCCTGCATACGTTCGCGTACGCGTTGCCACGTGGACGGCTTGCGTGGTTGCCAGACATTTCTGCCACGTCTGCCGCGATACCCATCGCGCCGACGAAAGTCTAAGATAAGTAGCCACCCCACGAACATTCCTCCGAGGTGGGCAAAATGTGCCACATTGCCCGTACTCAAGAAAGCCTCGGCCAGCTCAATGACTACCATAAACACCACGAACCATTTCGCTTTGAAAGGTATTGGCGGAAACATTAGCCAAATCTTCTGCTCGGGGTGGTTCATACCAAATGAGAGCAATACGCCATATATCGCACCGCTTGCACCCACCGTAGCCCACGCGTTGAGTACCTCGGCTGGCACGTAGTAGTCTTTGGCTATCAAGGCGTACTCACCCAGTTGCCATATCTCTTGAAAGAGCCCCGCTCCTAATCCGCACAGCAGATAGAACAGCAAGAAACGTTTTGAACCGAAGTCGCGCTCGGCCTGGCAACCGAACATCCACAGCGAAAACATATTGAGTAGTAGGTGCATTGTGCCGCCGTGGAGAAACATATAAGTGAACAACTGCCACAGCCTGAAATCTGTTGCCAGCACAAAGTGCAGGCCGAACACATTAACTAAATCCCACCCGTGCGCCTCAAAAGCGAGTTGCGCCAGATAGACGATAAAGTTGATGATGAGTAGGTTTTTTACTATGGGTGGCAGATTGCGAAACATAGCGAGGAGCGTTTTTTAGGAAGCGGTGTTCTATAAGGTTTTAGTGGTTTAGTTGATTGATGTACTGACGGGGCTTTTGGAATAAGCCCCTCTTTTTTCACAACCAACTAAACCACTAACTAACAACTTAGAACAGGTATGCGGCTTGTACCTGGAAGCTGTTGCCGTTGAAGTCATAGCCTTCACCAACAGCCTTCTTATAATACTTGCTGATAGAGAAATTGTAGAGCACGCCCACCTCAAGGTGGCCAATCAGTTTCACGCCGGCACCAACGTTCCAACTGGTGTTCATGTTCTTTTTCTTAAACTTGAGCGGACTGTTGTCTTTATCCGTAATAGAGTTGAAATTCCAGTCGCGGTTGCCTACGTTAAAACCAAACTGCGGGCCGGTGGCTACATATACAGCGGCGAGGCTGCTAAAGCCAAAGGTGTAGCGAAGGTTCACAGGAATTTCAATAGAGCGGAACGTCTTAGCTGTGCTACCAGTGGCAGCCTCTACTTCCAAGCGTTTCTGAGAATACACCAGTGCTGCATCGGCACCGAGGCCTGCAATAGGAATGGTGAAGTTTACTTTCGGACCTACGTAGAACCCCGTTGTGTTTTTGGATTTGAGGTTGTTGACGTTGTTTTTCATTTCCTTAGAAAAACTCATTTTCGTAAGGTTTGTTCCAGCCAGCAGACCCCATTGCAACTGAGCGTTTGCCGTGCCCACCGATAGCACCAATACTGCAACGAGGGCAAATAGATTTTTCTTCATAATTGTAGTTTGATTAAGTTTTATAGGTTTTATAGAGTGGTTAGAGGCTTTATAATGGTCGCAGTTTTTTTTAGGGAATAGAGTTATAGTGTGTTTGATAATCATCATTCAACTGACAGGCTGAAAGCAAAAATAGCTCAGAAATCTGACAAAGCGAATGAATAAAACCCACCATTATAGAATTTACCAGAAAAGAGTGCGCTGCACCCAGTAACAAAGGATGCCTGCAAGATAGCCTGCAAACGCGAGCCAAGAAATCTTCTTCATATACCATCCGAAGGAGATTTTCTCTAAGCCCATCACCACCACGCCAGCGGCACTGCCAATAATAAGCATTGAGCCGCCCACCCCTGCACAGTAAGCCAAGAGTTGCCAGAAGATGCCATCTACCGACATATCGCCGCCTGCAACAGGATCAACGGCGTACATACCCATAGCACCAGCCACGAGGGGTACGTTGTCCACAATGCTTGATAGCACACCAATAATACCCGTTACGAGGTAGTGGTTGCCATTAAAAGTAACGTCAAGACCGTGTCCCAACTGTTCCAGCACACCGATTTGTTCCAAGCAAGCCACAGCCATTAAGATGCCGAGGAAGAAGAGAATGGTACTCATATCTATGCGTTTAAGCATATTGGTGACGCGCTTCTGTGTGGTGCCTTTCGTCTTTGTCTTCGGCAATCGGCTGTAGAAGAGTTCCGTGGCGGTCCACAGCAGGCCCAGTACCAGGAGTATGCCGACAAATGGAGGCAGATGTGTGATGCTCTTAAAAATTGGTACGAAAATCAGTCCGCCCACGCCGAGGAAGAATACGGCTTTTCGCTGCCTTGATGTCAGTTCGCTGGCCTCTACGAGTTCTGCGCCGGTGCTTTTTACGGGGAGCAGGAAACCCTTAAGTTGGAGCGAGAGGAGATAGGCCGGGATAACCATTGATATGAGGCTCGGGATAAAAATTTCCATAATTACGCCAGCAGCGGTGATAAGTCCTTTGTTCCAAAGCATAATGGTGGTGACGTCACCGATGGGTGAGAAAGCTCCGCCCGAGTTTGCCGCAATAACCACCAGTCCTGCGTAGAGCATACGGTCATTCTTGTCGGCCACCAGTTTACGCAGTATCATTATCATCACGATGCTTGTGGTAAGATTGTCGAGGATGGCACTGAGGAAGAATGTCATAAAGGCTATGCGCCACATCAGCGCGCGCTTACTCTTGGTGCGCATTACGTCGCGCACGAAGTTGAAGCCACCGTTCTGGTCCACCACTTCCACTATGGTCATTGCGCCCATAAGGAAGAATAGTGTTGTGCTGGTGCTACCGAGATGTTTCTCTATCACTGTGCTTACGGCCTGCACAAGGCTGTTGTGGTCGCCGGCGGTAAAGAGTTCTGCGGGAATAAACGGCGCAGGATTAATCATAAAAAGTGTCCAGCAGAAAGCGAACATCAGTAGTGCCACTGCGGCTTTGTTTACCTTGGTAAAGGCTTCAAGGGCTATGGCGGCATAGCCCAACACAAAGACAATGATTATGAGAAGTGTGAGGTTCATTGAGCGGTTGAGATTTTGGAGTTTTCAGCGTACTCGGAGTCTTCGGAGTTCTCTGAGTTCTCTGAAAGTTTAAGATTTATGCTTCCTCTTGTGGGGCAAAAGGAAGTGTAGGGTTTTCGGTGTTATTTAGTGCCTTGCTTTTTTTTGTTGAATCTTCTGCCGTAGCGGCTTTACGCCGACGAGTAGTGCGGCGCGGCTTTTTCTCGGGCTCAGCTTTTGGCTCGTTATTAGCATCTTTCTCGTCGCTGAGTTTTTTCTCTTTCTTTTTATTCGTTTGGCTCTCGGCAGTTTCTGTTTTAGGCTTACGACGTCCTCGGCGGGGCTTTGTACTTGTCTTTTCTTCTGCTTTTGGCTCGGTTTTGGGAAGGTCGCTGAGCATAAAGAGTGGTGCGGGAATAGCGGGTGTCTCCGCAGGAGGGGGTGGGGGTGGCGGCTGTAGCGGCGCGGTGTCCGATGATGGGCGTCGACGCGATGCACGTGGCTTCTTTATTTTTTCGGAGGGCTCGGGAGAGTCGGTTTTTGGGGAAAAGCCGGAATTTTTTTGCTTTTCGTTTTCTGATGTTCCGACGTTTTCTGATGTTGTTGAGGACTCGCGTTTGGTAGCAGCAGCCGTTTCTTTGCGTTCTTTTTGGCGTTGGCGTTGTTGGCGGCGGCGTTCAGTTTTTTCTTCGCCCATCTTGGCGATTTCTTCTTCTATTTCTTCTATGCGCGGTACGGCCACAAAGACGGGAGCCTCGGTGCTGGTGCGGCTCTCTTTGGCTTCAAACACTTGCGCCACCAGTGCTTGTGAGCGACGCATACGCAACAAAGCGTCGCGGCAGGCTTTTTGCTCACTCTCTTTTTTTGAGTAGCCTTTACCTTCGCCCACCATCACGCCTTCAATGTCAAGAATGGTGCGAAACACTGGGCTATTGGCTTCTGCCTTATCTACGTTTTTTAGTTTGAACTCGCAGCTTATGCGGTTCTTCTGGCAGTATTCAAGTATCTTGCTCTTGAAATTAACCTCACGCTGCGCCACGTCGTCAATATTGACAAATTTACGCAGTATCTGTTTTTCCACAAACTTTTTGCAGGCGCGGTAGCCACGGTCAAGATATATGGCACCGATCAGAGCCTCAAAGGCATTGCCGCCGATGTTGCTATTGTGGGCTTGCCCTCGCGAACCGGTTTTTATAAGGCGGTCTATGCCCATCTCGGTGGCCAGCTCGTTGAGGGTGCTGCGCTGCACCATTTTGCTGCGCGTATTAGTGAGGAAGCCTTCGCGTTTGTTCTCAAAGTGGTGGAACACGAGGTCGCTCACCACGGCTTCAAGTATCGCATCGCCGAGGAATTCCAGCCGTTCGTTGTTTAGCCGCTTGCCGCCTTTGGGGCTGCGGTATTGATTGCTGCTGTGGCTGAAGGCTATTTTGTAGAGTTCAATCTTGTGGGGCAGAAAGCCCAAAATGCCAGTCAATTCTGCGCGAAAGTCTTTGTCGCGATCTTTTTCGAACAAGAGTTTCACGCGGGTGAATACGTCTAACATTCGTTTATTGAGAGGTTTTGTTGTTTAGGGGTTTAGTTGTTTGCAAAAAAAGCGGACACCTTTATTGCGCGTCTCGCGCGTTTCGCAAGCAACTAAACGCCTAAAACCTAAAAATAACTACTTCACGTATTTCTTCACGATGCAGCAAGCGTTGTGTCCGCCGAACCCAAAGGTATTGCTCAGGGCGGCACGCACGGTGCGCTTTTGTGCTTTGTTGAATGTGAAGTTGAGTCGATAGTCTATTTGTTCGTCTTCGTCGCCCTCGGCATGGTTTATTGTGGGCGGCACGATGTCGTTGTAAACGCTCAGCACGCTGATGATGGCTTCTACGGCTCCGGCCGCACCGAGCAGGTGCCCGGTCATTGACTTTGTGCTACTGATGTTGAGCTTATAGGCATAGTCGCCAAAAACTTGCTGTATAGCTTTCACCTCGCTGATGTCTCCTACAGGAGTTGAGGTGCCGTGCACGTTGATATAGTCAATGTCTTCGGGTGTCATCTCTGCGTCCTCAAGTGCGTTTTGCATCACGAGGCGTGCGCCGAGTCCTTCGGGGTGGGAGGCCGTGAGGTGGTGCGCATCGGCACTGAGTCCGCCGCCGGCTATTTCGCAATAGATTTTTGCGCCGCGTGCCAGGGCGTGCTCCAGTTCTTCGAGTACGAGGCATCCTGCGCCTTCAGCCATCACAAATCCGTCGCGGCTGGCACTGAAGGGCCTGCTGGCTCCGGCGGGGTCGTCGTTGCGGGTGGAGAGGGCGTGCATAGAGTTGAAGCCGCCTACACCAGCGTCGCAGATGGCTGCTTCGGCTCCCACGGCAAGTATGGCGTTAGCCTTTCCGAGGCGCAGGAGGTTGAAGGCATCAACGATGGCGTTCGTACTGCTGGCGCAGGCCGAGGTGGTGTTGTAGTTTGGTCCGTGGAAACCGTAGGCGATGGATATTTGCCCGGCGGCGATGTCGCTAATCATCTTAGGAATGAAGAAAGGATTGTAGCGCGGGGCACCCTCGGGATGGCAAGCGCGGTAGCCCACCTCGCTTTCAAACGTGTGGATGCCACCGATGCCTACGCCGGTGATTACGCCGATGCGGTTTTTGTCCACGCGCTCAAGATCCATGCCGCTATCCGTGAGTGCTTCTTTCACTACGGCAAGAGAGTATTGCACGTAGGGATCTACTTTGCGAGCCTCTTTGCGATCCATCACTGTGAGGGGGTCAAAGCCTTTCACTTCGCAAGCGAAAGTGGTTTTGAATGCTGAGGCATCAAACTTGGTGATCGGTGCGGCACCGCTTACGCCGTTCTTTATATTCTCCCACATCTCTGGTACGCTGTTTCCCACGGGGGTGAGAGCACCGATGCCAGTTACTACTACTCGTTTTAGATTCATAGTCTTGCTTTTTAAGAGAGATAAGAAAAAAAGACTATTCTTTCAGGGAAGAGGCGCTCGCTGGGGAATTAGAGGAGTTACCGCCGACTTTGGCGTAGCCCCCTGCTATGGGGCAGTGATAACTCCTGTAATCACTCGGAACTCCCTAAAATTCCCTGAGAGAATAGCCTTGAAAAAGCTTTTAATAAATTAGGTTTGAATCGTGCAGTGTGTAGAAACCTTATTTGGCATTCTGCTCAATGTAAGCGATTGCCTCACCTACGGTGCTGATTTTCTCGGCTTGCTCGTCGGGGATTTGGATGTCGAACTCTTTTTCGAACTCCATAATCAACTCAACAGTGTCAAGCGAGTCGGCACCGAGGTCATTGGCAAAGCTGGCTTCTTCTTTGATTTCAGCTTCGTCCACGCTGAGTTTGTCTTTAATGATTTCTTTCACTTTTGCTGCAACATCCATGTTTGCCATAGTAGTGTAGTTTTTAATAAAGGGGTTAGAATTAGTTTTCTGTCTTTGATTTGTCGTACGGATAGGCCGTTTGGAAACGGCTAAATCTCTGTTTTTGACGCGCAAAAGTAGGGTTAAAAACTATTCCTACCAAGTAGGAAGTTAAAAAAATGTGAAAATCAGTACACTATACATCTTCTTTTTGCGCAAAAACGCACGCTCAATGTTGCAAACGTGCGGTTTTTCGTGCGATTGTTGGCGTTGAAACCTTTTGTACTGTGCTTTGCTGATTCTTACGCTTTTCGCTTGTGGCTTACCAAGAGGGCATATTGTTTGAATCGTTCCGCCACGATGTCAGCCGCGCAAGTGTCATCGGCGATTCCGTATGGGTTCAGCACGGCGCGTGCATCGCTGCTATACGGCTTCTGTTAGGAGTGTTGTTGCGGGGGAGGGGGTGTTATATGGAAGTCTTGGGTACTTCCGACAGGGGGATGCGGCGTGCCTTCACCCATTTGTCGTAGAGGCTCACTTTGAACTCGGCGGATGTTTCGGTGAGGCGGCGAAAGTAATAGGTGGCGATGTTGTTTCCTAATGTGAAGTATCCCTCGTCTGGTGCTGTGAATACCAACTTGCTGACACACGAAGTGTGGAACGTCTTACCTGCCCTGTTTCCAGCGATATGGGAGGGGGAGTTGGCCGTGCCTACAATTATTGTCTTTCCCTCGTCAGGATGGAAAACAAAAATGAGAGGTTGGCAGTTTTCCATAATTTTGATTTTGTGCCCCACAACGTAGCAGTGATATGTGTCCTCCACCGACCAAGCACCGCCCGTAAGCATCTTTCTGCCGTCTTCTATGGTTAGTGTTGTGGTTGTTTGTGGCTGTTGCTGCGTCGTTGTGACACGTTGTCCTGAGACAGTTGTGTTGCCCGGCTGCTGTGGCTGTTGCTGCGTCGTTGTGACACGTTGTCCTGAGACAGTTGTGTTGCTCGTCTGCTGTGGCTGTTGCTGCGTTGTTGTGACACGCTGTCCTGAGACAGTTGTGTTGCCCGTCTGCTGTGGCTGTTGCTGCGTTGTTGTGACACGTTGTCCTGAGACAGTTGTGTTGCCCGTCTGCTGTGGCTGTTGCTGTTGCTGTGTGTTGGCTTGTTGTTGCGTGTTCTGTGTCTGTGTGAATTGTTCTGTCTCAGCGGTTTGCGTTTCGGACAAGGCAAGGTTGGGTGCTGGACTGGTTCGGGTGAGTGTGAAATGCTTCTGCTCGTAAGCAATCAGAAAACCTTCTTCTTTAAGATACTGATAAACAAAGTTGCGGCTAATGGTGTCGCCGTTTTGGTCAAGACGGTAGCAGTATATAAAGCCTCGCGTTACGACAGCTTTGGAAATGGGTTTAATGAGACTCACGGTGTATTCATCAGCGATGCTCCTGCCAGTTTCGTTGTCGTGACCATATACGATAAAGTGGTGTCCGGAAGCGTCGTTGAGGAGTTCTACACGCAGGTACTGGTGAATGTCGGTCTCATCTCCGCCGCCTTTACTGATGGCAAACTCGCCGTGGAGAAAGTCTTGATAATTATCCTTCGTCACTTGTGCCGCGATGGTGAGGGGGACGAGCAGGTAAATAAGGAGGAGGTTTCTCATAGAAAACAGTGATTTTTCGTTATGCTTGCAAAGTTAATAAAAAAACAGCACGACGCATATCACTGTTGTGACAAACGCATATTAAGATCCTTGAAACGCGGGGTCGGCGACTTTCGTTGCAGGGACTAAGTATTTCTGCTTTCATCTATTCAAAAGGGCTGTATTCAATATGGTTTTGTCAGAAAAAGCGGTGTTCTTTCTCTTGTAGCAAACTTTTCCGTCAGTTTTTTGTCAGACATATTCATTTGTTCTTTTATTTTTGCAAAACTTCTTTTAAGTTTCAAGCGTATGAAGAAAAATTTCTCTATTTCAGCAATGATGCTTGTTGCATTATTGCTCCTCTCACAGTGGGGAATGGCTCAAAGTGTAGTGTTTCCACAAGAGCAACAGGCAGGGGTGGCAACCGCTACAAGCGATGGTGTCACCTATACATTATCCAACGACCTGTTTAGTGCCTCCTTTGTACACGAAGACGGCACCTTGCGATTCGGTGGCTGCAAGGAGATGAATTTAGAGGCCGGTACAGAGCTTTTTTCCATAGAGCTTTCAGGTGGCACTACGATTAATGCTTCTCAGATGACACTCGGCGAAGTGCGTGTTGTCACACTTTTAGGCGATGTCACCGCGGCTCGTGGCAGTGAAAAACTGGACGGCAAGGCGATAGAAGCAGAGTTCTCCTATCAGAATCTCTCTTTGCTGTGGCGTGCTGTCCTTCGCGACGGTAGTCATTATCTACGTACAGAGTTGAGCCTCACGGCAAATAGTGCCACGGCTATGTCGGCCATAACACCGATGATATACACTGTGGACAACCTCACAGCTGAAGCCACACCCGTGGTGGTTGGCAATACGCGTGGTGCAGTGCTTGCCAGCGACAAGATCTTTGCAGGCTTAGAGACTCCTATGGGTATCAATTCTGTCAGTGGTGCTCTCAGCGGTGAGACGTTTGCCTATAAAGCGTGGAATAGTTCCTATTTTTCTGACAACGCCCCCGATGCGCTTCCTGCTGGAATAGCGGCTTTAGGATTCACTAAGGACTATATTGCTGTGAAGCAAGGCTATCTGGCTATTAAGCATGCAGGAAGCTATACAGTTACCTTTCAATACAGTAGCGGTTCTCACCGTCTTGATATAGCGGGCGTTGACGTCCTTGACGCTTTCACGGGCGAGGTAATTGCCAGTGACTACCATAAAGGATCGACAGGCGGTTCGAGTTCTGCCAATGTCTATACGCTTAACATTCCTGCAGCGGGCTATTATCTTGTGCGCTATTTCCGTGATTTGACAGAGGTGCTAAATGGCACTATCACCGGCTCGTGGAGTAGCAATGGCACAATCACGTGGTCCGGTAGTGTGAGTGCGCCCACTGTGGTCTTTGATGGAGACTTGGATAAAAATGTAACGCCCGCAGACGACGCTGTCGATGTTAGCAGTCTGTCCAATCCCGTGCTGGCAGTAGATGAAACCCGTACCGATACGTGGAACACCTCTTCGTGGAGCGTTGTGGAAACGCCGCCGCAGGCTGTCACGGATATGGGCTACTACTATCCTAAGGTGAAGTATATGGAAAAGCCCATCGCCTTTGCACAAGGCGGCGGAACGTTTAGTGCTACTTATGTTTATCAGAGCGGCACACACGGTTTGACAATAGCCGGTGTAGAACTCCTTGATGCCGATGGCAATGTGGCAAGTAGCGACTATCACAAAGGATTCTCCGGTTCCGCAAAGACCGACAACACCTATTCGTTTACCGTACGCACGGCAGGCGACTATCGCGTGCGCTACCTCTGTGTGCTTGGAGACGATGACAACACATCGTCGGGCAACATAAATCTGTCCTACACGCTCAATCAAACGCTACACCTCCCCGCCCCCGACGGAGTAGGCATTAGTGGCCGCTGGAGCCGCAATACTACACTGGCCGCAGGCAAGACCTGGGAAGTGAGTGCGGTGGTGGGGCTCATCGCTCCAGGACAGGCTCGTCGCAGTTTCCTTTGTTATAGCGAGCGTGAGCGGGCTGTACCCTGGAGGGCTTTTCCTGTTTATGTTTCCTGGTATGAATTGAACATAGACCGCAACAACAGCCAGGACTATAGCGGCAATATGACCAGCGACCAATGTGTGGACGTGGTGAACCACTGGAAGACTGATTTCTACGACAAATATGGTGAAGCCCCTGCTGCATTTGTCTGGGACGATGGCTGGGACGAGTACGGCACTTGGTCGTTCAACAAAAACTTCCCCGAAGGCTTTACGCCTGTAGATAATTTGGCAAAGCAGATGGGCACAGGCATAGGCGCGTGGCTCGGCCCCGTGGGTGGCTATGGTACAAGCGGGAACTATCGTCGCAGTTATTGGAGTAGCCGCGGCGGAATGCAGCTCTCCAATTCGGCATACTACAACGTGTTCTACAATGCTTGCAAGAATATGATAGACAGCTACGATTTTCGTTTCTTCAAGTTTGATGGCATATCAGCTCAGTGGAGTAGCGTGGGACCCGATGCCGGAACCACGGGCGAGGAAAATGCCGAAGGCATCATCAATGCTGAATTGGAGATGCGCAAAGTGAAGCCCGATATCTTCTTCAACACTACCGTGGGTACGTGGGCCAGCCCCTTCTGGTTCCATATCAGCGACGCTGTGTGGCGCCAAGAGAACGACTACGGTGAAATTGGCAATCAAGGTACCGATCGCGAGAAATGGATTACCTATCGCGACCGACTCGTATATCAGAATTTTGTGCAGAACTCACCGCTTTGTCCTATCAATACGCTGATGACACACGGCTTTATTCTTACTAACTATGGCAGCGTGTCGAAGAATATGGACTATGCGGGCATCTTGCGCGAAATGCGTTGTGCTTTTGCTTGCGGTTCGGGTATGGTGGAACTCTATTGCGACTATTCGCTGATGAATTCTATCAACAGTGGCAAACTTTGGAAAGACCTCGCTGAATGCATCGCTTGGCAGCGCGACAATGCCGATGTACTTCCCGACACGCACTGGGTAGGCGGCAATCCTTGGGACGGTTCTAAGGCAAATGTATATGGATGGGCGGCTTGGAACGGTCCGCGAGGCACCTTCGCGCTGCGCAACCCCTCTACGACGACGCAGACGTTGACCACTACTTTCAGAGAAGTGTTTGAAATCCCAGCGTATCTAACTGGAAAAGTGCAACTCACCAAAGCGTTTGCTGCCAACCAGGCCTCACTCCCCGGCGCACTTACTACCAGGGAGTACGACATAGACCAAAGCATCACGCTACGCCCCGCAGCCAGCAGTGTCTATGTCTTCAACGCTTCCTTTGCCTTTGATGGTGAGGAAACGGCCATACCCTCTGTGCGCCAGAATGATAGCACACAGATAACAGACACTCCTATATACGATTTGCAAGGCCGCCGTGTGCAGAGTATGACCCCCGGGATATACATCATAGGAGGTAAAAAAGTAATTCAAAAATAAGCCGTAGAACACCCCAAAGGAAAACTATTGCTTATTGTTGGTGTCCGCTAAAACCGTACAAAGCATTAAATCTCCGTCCGCAATGCCGATAAACAGGCGTTGCGGATGCTTTTTTCAAGAAGTAAGCCCCTCGCTGTCGTAAAGCCTGGGAGCGCGGGCGGCTCGCCTGCTTTCTCTTGCACGCGAGCCGCCTGCCGGAACGCACGCGGCTCGACTGTTTGTTCTGTAATGGCTATAGCGATTAGCCCAGGGCATCGCCATAGGTCTGTCAGGCGCACTGCTGTATTGCGCCCGTAAGGGCAAACGCATTTCGACGGCTGAAAGCTTTTCACTTACTTATTCAGCAAGCATAGCCTCTATATCTTTCTCAAAGTCCTTCGGGGCTGTGGTAGGTGCGTAGCGATGTATGGTCTTTCCGTCTTTTGAAATAAGGAATTTGGTGAAGTTCCACAGGATGTCACTGTCTTTCTCAACACTCGTGCTGAGTTTCTTGAGCAGAACATGTGTAGCTTTTGCTTTCAGGCCTTTATACTCCTCTGTGGGAGCCTGAGCCTTCAAATACTCGTAAAGAGGAAGGGCATCGGAACCGTTGACATCGTGCTTTTTCATAATCTGGAACGTCACGCCGTAGTTTAGTTGGCAGAACTCCTCTATTTGCGTGTCGTTGCCGGGATCCTGCTCTTTGAACTGGTTGCAGGGGAAGCCGATGATGACGAGTCCCTTGTCCTTATACTTTTGGTTCAGTGCTTCAAGGGCTTCAAACTGGGGTGTAAAACCACACTTGCTGGCGGTGTTGACGATAAGCAACACCTTACCTTCGAAGTCTTTGAAGTCTATCTCTTTTCCTCGGCTCGTTAGTGCCTTGAAATCATAAATGTTTTTCATAGTTTGTTCTTTGTTAACAGTTCTGTTTCTATTGCATCACTACATCCAGCACCATCATTAGCACAAAACCGACGGCAAAGCCGATGGTGCTGAGGTTAGAGTGCTCGCCTTGGCTGGCTTCGGGTATCAATTCCTCCACTACCACATAGAACATAGCTCCTGCCGCAAAAGCCAATAGATAGGGTAGGGCGAATGTGATTAGTGAGGCCAGCAGAATGATGAGTAGCCCGCCGAGCGGCTCTACGACACCGCTCAAACTACCGATGAGAAATGAGCGCCATTTACTGTTCCCGGCTGCACGCAGGGGCATAGAGATAATCGCTCCCTCTGGCACGTTCTGAATAGCGATGCCGACGGACACGGCGAACGTACTTGCTAACGAGAGCCCTGCTGCGCCGTCTTCAGCTCCGGCGAATACCACACCTACTGCCATACCCTCGGGCAGGTTGTGGATCGTCACCGCCAAAGCGAGCATCGTTGTACGAGAAAGATGTGCACGAAGACCCTCTGGCTTATCGGTTTTTATGTGCAAGTGTGGGGTTAGCTCGTCTATCAGCAGGAGGAAGCCCACCCCCAACAGGAAACCGATGCTCGCTGGCACGACAGACCATACCGGGCTCTGCTCCTGCTGCGCCGTTATTTCCATTGCAGGGATAAGCAGCGACCAAACCGACGCGGCCACCATTACGCCGGAGGCAAAACCGAGCAGCGTCTTTTGCAGGCGTGACGACATTTCTTCTCGCATAAAGAAGACGAATGCCGATCCGAGCATAGTACCCAATAATGGAATGAGTAGGCCGATAAGGAGTGCCATTTATGCTTTGTTGAAGCCTCTTTAGGCTACGTTGAAAAAAGTTTTGCCAGCCGTCCAGCGGGTAAAAAAGCTACACATTTATTATACAGACGGAGCAAATACACAATCCTGCGATGTGTAAATGCTCAAAACGTCTGCCAAAAGGGGGGCTTCGCTAAGAAAAAACTTACGTTGTGGGTTGCCACTTGCAGCGAACGGGAGACACAATGGCACCCTCCTTCTTCAACTCGGCGAAAGCCTTATCAACTTCCTTGCGGTCGGCTCCGAGAGCCTTTGTAACGTCGCCCGCCGAAACCGGCTTCCCCGCCGAGCGCATTGCCTGTAATACTTGCTCTTTCATAGTGTTAGCGATATCTTTTCGCCCTTTTTACATCATAGCGGCGAGGAAATTTTCGTAGCCCAGCTTATCAATATAGTTCAAGTATTGTGCTTCCCAGGCCATGTGGCTCTTCTCATCGTCAATCCATTTTTGAATCAATTTCTGTGTGGGATAGTCATCCTTGAAAGCGTTGGCCAACTCGCTAAGGATACTGACACCATCGGGTTGATAGTCCGTTTCTATCTGTTGCTTCGGGTCGTCGTAGAACGGGAATTCTATCGTTTTCATCGCTTCCTGCAAGTCGGCGGGCTTGCAACCGAGTTCAACCAAGCGGTTGAGAACCTCCTCGGCCTCTTCCCATTCTTCTTCAGCCTCTTCTTTCCACTTGTCGGCCAGCTTGTTCCAGCCCTGCAAACGGCAGTAGGCAGAGAAAGCAAAATGTTGCTTACTGTTTCCAAACCATACAGCACCAAGTTTGGCAAACTGTTTCAAAGCTTCTTCTTTAGTCATAGTTGTTTTCGTTTTTAATTGTTAAACAAGATGATACTCTTGAGGGCAAAAGTACAGCTTATTTTTATATGACTTTCTGATAGGAGAGAAAATGTATGAAAAACCGCAGCAGTCCGAACTTTTCCCTCTGTTTACGATGCCCAACCCCGATAGGGAAAAACACACGAACTATAGTATAACCGTATCATCGACTTGAGGAGGGCAAAAGCGGGAAACAGGAAAAACGTGGTCGGACGGAGTTTTAATCGTGGTCGGATTGATTTCAAAATCAATCCGACTAAGTTTAAACACGGTCGGACGCTCGGAGCGCAGGCATTCTTGCCTGCATCATTTTTGCACGTGAGCCGCGTGCGCTCCGGCAGCTCCGGCAGGCGGCTCGCCTGCTTGTCCTGAAAGGGCTATAGCCATCAGCCCCGGGCTGGTAGCTTGCCGTCCTAACAGGGCTTTTACACGACTTCCGAAGCCTAAACTTTTGCGTTAAGCCATAAGAGCAAAGCAAAGCGTGTTTCAGCCTTGCCTTGGCGAGAAAAAGTCTGTCAACGACAAACGTTTAGCGTACACCGATGATTCTAATTACCGTTTTACTGTATTGCCTATGAGGTCTTTAACAATTTCTCCTCCTATAATAAGACCTGCTGTGGCGGGGACGAAAGCGTTGCTGGCGGGAACGGGGCGTCCGCTGTGCTTCGTCTCACAATTTACGAATGTTTCAGGGTGAAGAGGAACCGGCTGTTCTTCACTCCACACGCACTTGGCGTGGCGTATGCCTTCGGCAGCGAGTTTGCGACGAAGGGCTTTTGCGAGCGGATCGACTTTCGTCTTACTCAAGTCGCCCACACGAAAGGCTGTCGCATCAGTCTTAGCACCAGCACCCATACTACTAATTATTGGCACACCAAGCGACGTGCAACGACGTATGAGTTCTGCCTTTGCTGCCACGGTGTCCACGCAGTCTGCAACATAATCGTATTGGCTAAGGTCTATTTGGTCGGCATTCTGCGGCGTATAGAAAAGGTGAAACGTCTTAATGCAACAACTGGGATTGATATCTGCTACGCGCGATGCGGAAACATCGGTTTTATATTTACCAAGTGTACTCCGCAAGGCTACAATCTGGCGGTTCAGATTCGTCTCGGCCACCACGTCATTATCAAACAAATGTAGCTCCCCCACGCCGCTACGCGCTAATACTTCTACGACATAACCGCCCACGCCACCGATGCCCAGCACCGCTACGCGAGCCTTTTTTAATCGTTCTAAGGCTTCACTGCCAAAAAGCATTCGTGTGCGAGAGAGCCACATAACGAACCTATAAGTGCTAACTATTAATCAAGATGAAACTTACAGAATGAAGCAACAAGAGCCATAAAGATGACAAACGGTTAAAGCCCCATCTATGTCAAACCTAACCGTGGGAATGAATAGAACCCATCTTTAATACCACTTCTTCTTCGTGCTTCCCATCTCAAAGACAAGGATTCCGCCTCTTTCTATCTCGGCGAAGTCCACCCAGTACTGCTTGAGCGGCTTACCATTCAATAAAACACGCTGCACATAGCGGTTTTTCTCGCTGCGGTTGCGTGCCTCTATTGTAAATGTGCCACCGCGCACACAGAGCGTAGCACGATCTACGTTAGGCACGCCAATGATATAGCGTCCACCGGCGGGTTCCACTTGATAAAGTCCGAGGGTGGAAAGAACATACCATGCCGACATTTGGCCGACATCCTCGTTTCCGCTAAGTCCGTCGGCGGTGTCGCTATAGAGCTCGCTTAGAACACGATGTACAAGGTCGGCTGTTTGCCACGGACGCCCGAGCATCGTATAGAAATAGATGATATGATGGCTGGGTTCGTTGCCGTGCGCATATTGTCCGATAAGTCCGCTAATATCGGGCGAGGCCGTAGCTCCGAGATCGCCTTCTACCACAAAGAAACTATCCAACTTTTGCAAGAAGGCATCGCGTCCGCCGAGGAGTTCCACCAATCCGCCAACATCGTGCGGCACGAGCCAGGTGTATTGCCAAGCATTGCCCTCGGTGTTGTCGTCTTGTTCGTGAGACGAGTAGAAAGGGTCGAACGGCGTACGCCACGTTCCGTCGCTATGGCGTCCGCGAGCAAAACGGCTTGTACGGTCGATGACATTACGATAAGAAAGTGCCCGTTGCGAGAAATACGCATAGTCTTCTTGTTTTCCAAGTTTTTTCGCCACCTGCGCCACAGACCAATCGGCAAGGGCATATTCGAGCGTGCGCGACACGTTTTCGTTACCGTCTTCTATGGCTATATAGCCACGCTCGCGATACGCTTTCAACCCACGCTCATCAAGCATCACACTGGCACGTAGGGCGGCATAGGCCTCCTCGGCATCTATGCCGGGCACGTCTTTAAGCACAGCATCTGCCACGACACACACACCAGGATTACCTACCATACAATCTGTTTCGTTGTCCATCAAATGCCAAACAGGAAGTTTTCCTTGTTGGTGGTATATATCAAGCATAGAGCGAATGATGCTACTATAGCGGTCGTGCTGAATAAGTGTCATAAGAGGATGAGCGGCGCGGTAGGTGTCCCAAAGCGAAAGAATGGTATAGTTGCCGCCCTCACTCTTGCGTACGTTGCCGTTCTGACCGAGATAAGTGCCGTCTTCGTTACTAAAATCTATAGGAGCGAACATTGTGTGGTAAAGTGCTGTATAGAAGACACGCTTCACACGTTCATCGGGTGTTTCAATACTAATACGCTGCAACGCTTCGTTCCAGGCATCTTGGGCATAGTTCTTGACCATGTCGAAACGCTCGTGGCAGGGCCAGGCGCCACTCAAACGATAATTCTTCAACGCATCGCTCATTGACGTGGGCGAGAGTGCCACACTGACGTGTATCTCTTCGCCTTCGGTGGTGGAAAAGCCTAAACGCATATAATGGTCGCCATAACGCTCTGCCGAGCGAAATGGTTTTTCTGTTTCCAACACAAAATAAATCTTCTGGCGTTTTGCCCACCCCGTGGAATAGCGATAGCCCATAATGGTATTGCTGTCCACCACCTCCATATAACTCTGTGTGGTTTTGTCCCAACATCCGCCGTTTTCAAGGTCGATGACTATGCCAGCGGCTTCGCTCTGTGGAAAGGTGTAGCGGTGTACACCCACACGCTCCATAGCTGTTAGTTCTGCCTGAATGCCGTAACGCGTCAAATACGTTTTATAATACCCGGGCTGTACCACCTCTCTCTGTTTGAGGCTGTAGCTCCATAGCCCGCTGCCTTCCTTGCCCTCTTCGCCGCGTGCGTAGGTCACTTCGCCTACCACGGGCATCAACGTAATGTCGAACAAATCGCCGATGCCGGTGCCACTCAAATGGGTGTGGGAGAAGCCGATTACGGTAGAGTCGCTCTGATGATAGCCCGAGCACCAATCCCAACGCTGCGGCACACTCGTAGGCCCGAGTTGCACCATACCGAATGGCACATTAGCTCCAACAAAAACGTGTCCGTGGCCACCAGAGCCGATGAGCGGGTTGACATACCCGATCTGTGCAAAACCTGTTAGGCTCGCACAGAAAAATAGTATTGCTAACGTGTGTTTCATAAGAGAAAAGACCTATAAAAGTACTATTCTAAAGATACCGGACTTGACACTGTCTCGCTGTGCTGCGACTGTGTGGGAGGCGTGACAGGCGTTGTAGCTGACGTAGTATGCTCGGAGGTAGCAGGTGTTGGCAATGTTTCTGAGCGGGCCGACTCCTCGCGACGCGGTTTATCGGTCTGAGACGGTTTTTGTGTCCCCTCAGTAGTATGCTGCCCGTTTTGTTCGCGGAAACGCGCGTCCTCCTCGCGCTCACGTATGAGCACGCTCTCATCGGCTATGTAGCCCGCCTCGGGATGTGAGCCCGGCTTCATACGAACGTGGGAGCGGCGAGTGTCCACGGGCGGCTGATTGATTACGTATTGTTGCAGGTGGATGTCGCCTGTCTCTACGGTGTTTTGCTCGTCCATCAATACATCATGAACAAAAGTATAGAGCGTGACAATGCCTATCAAAGCCGCTACCAGCAACACTATACTTACAGTGTAGCGCAACACGCGACGAAAGGAACTCTCTTCTGCCACACGTTTCTGAGGAATAGGTGGTGGTGTGGACATAGGATTTGCTGACGTTTCAGATTTAGCTGTATCAACCGGAGGGGGAAGCGTATTCTTTTGGTCGTTCATAAAAAGGATAATTACTTAAATCTAATGAGCAAAAGTAGTGTTTGTTGACGAATACTTAGGAATTTTTTTGTCATTTTACACAAAAATCATTCTTTTACTGTGGATAGGCATACCGCTGTACCCTTTTAATTCACATCTTTCACATCATTAAACAACGTTTGCCAAGCGTTACATAAAACTTCCGGCTTGACGCAAATGTTCAGAAATCTGACAAGGCGAATGATTAGAACACGCCTGTATTTAACCAAAAGCAGGATTTCTTTTTTGGCTTTTTCTTTTTTTTTACAATTTTGCCGTGATTTAACGAATGACTTACAAAGCACTTTGAAAGTGGAGGCGGGGAGGCTTTGGGCTGCTTCGCGCTCGTTGGAACAAATGATGCCCACACTCCCGACCCTACAAAATACAGATTTTATCCCACCTTATAGATTTTGAGTAGGCCGCTCCGTATATATATAATAAGAGGTATCCTATCTTTCGTTTGCGCCGCCACTTTTTTGACTGCGCACGGTACGAACAACGCCGACACCATACCCCCTTACCGCATCGGTTGGGCTTTTGATGCAGCACTCGGACGTGTGCTTAAAATTGATGCCTACGAGCGTATGTGGCTGCGCGAAACCGCTGCGCAAACGTTTGGCGCAGAAATACGTTTCACCACATCACCTGCCGATGCTTTCGCGCGCGACTACGGGCTTCCCACGCTGGGAGTGGGCGTACGTTATGGCCGCTACCACGGAGTGACGATGAAGAAAGAAGCCGCGCCGGAATGGGGTATGGCAGAGATGGTGGACTACAAGTCGAGGATGGGCGACATACTTACGCTATACGGTTTTTTTGAGCGACCGCTGTGGCGTTCTCGTAGGTGGGAGGCGGACTATCGCATTGACATTGGTATGGGTTGGGGAGATAAGCCTTATAACAAACTTTGCAATGTAGATAACGAAATCATTGGCTCACGTCTGCTCATCTATTTCGGAGCCGGAGCGCACGCCACCTACTTTCCCGCCCCCACTATCGGCTTGCGGGTCGGCTTAGAATTCGCTCACCACAGCAACGGCGCACTCAATCGTCCTAACAAGGGAGCAAACTTTTTCGGGCCGATGGCGGGGGTTGTGTTCAAGGAGAACAATACCAAGGAGCACCGACATCACCACCTGATGACGGAAGGAAAGAGCCTAACGGCGGACGAAAGGCCCATACATAACAATCCTTTCCAAAAACGCTGGTACACCACTGTCGCTGTGGGTATAGGCGGCAAGACGTTGTTGGAAGAATGGCTGCTTACCCAATACGCTACACCGCCCTCTGAAACAGATTATCGGAAAGAGCATTTCCACGTCTGCTACTCGCTCAGTGCACAAGCCGACTTGATGTACCGATACGCACGCAGGTGGTCAAGCGGGGTGGGCATAGACCTCTTCTATGCCTCAGCCGCACGGCGTATCCGAGCCATAGACCAAGCCGCAGGGCGCGACGAGCGGCACAGCCCTTGGTCGGTAGGCCTTGCTGCTAAGCACGAGGCTTGGTGGCATCAGTTTGCACTCTCAATGTCCGTCGGGGTGTATTTATATCGCAAAATGGGGTTTACGGCGCGTGATGAAGAAAAACCTTATTACGAGCGCATCGGACTTAAGTACGTCATACCTCGTTGCCACGGCTTGTTTCTTGGAGCGAACGTGAAAGCTCATCTCACCAAAGCCGACCTTACGGAGTTTGTTGTCGGCGTACAATTGTAGAATGTAAGTTTCGGAAATAATGAAAACATACCTGTGTCGTAAGTATAGCAACGAAGGCGAATCCCTCTGGGAGCGCAGGCGGCTCGCCTGTATTCTCTTGCGCGCGCGCCGCGTACGCTCCGGCAGGCGGCTCGCCTGCATCACCTCGCTTGTCTCCTTTTAGGGCGACCCACCTATAAACACTTCAACCCGATGAACTATAAAGACATTATTGAAGCGCGTTACAGCCGTGAGAAC
>ERZ842401.42-NODE-42-length-149579-cov-8.590982_pt1 | contig 149579 bp, 248 predicted proteins | sample MGYA00521270_ERZ842401 | MGnify/ENA primary metagenome ERZ842401 (study PRJEB31892, sample SAMEA3878208) | bioreactor metagenome | biome: Moose rumen | place: Sweden | collected 2011-10 | study: EMG produced TPA metagenomics assembly of the PRJEB12797 data set... | reverse complement strand
CCAAGAATCAATAGATTGATTTATTAAAGATAAATTATTCATATTATTTTCTATCATTAAATTATAATTCTTAATTGGAATTTGTAAACTTAAAATTTCTTTATCTTCTTTATAATTATTAATTTTATGTTTCAAAAAATATTCAATTATATCTGTAATTATTTTCTCATATTTTTTTTGAATATTATTTATTTCTACTTTTATTTCATCTTTCGATAAATAATTTTTTATCTTTTTTTCAAAATCTAATGAATTATTTTTTAATATAATTTTTATATTATTTATTTCTTCTTCTATTTTTTTTAATTCTAATTGTACATCATCAAAAGATGTATTATTATTTTTAAAAAATTCTTTTTCATTTAACCAATTAATATATTTTTCCCTATAATTTAATATTGGTTTTATATCATCCGATCTTAAAATAATTACATTATTATCTATCATACATTGATATTTTTCAGTATCTACTGTATTATTAAATGGATTTATTAACTGACCAGCTTCATTAAAAAATTGATTACCTTTTATTTCATAATATTGGTGTTCTATTAAAAAATCTGGAAAATACATTTTTTCAATACCATTAACATAGTATTTAAATGGTGTATTTGGTTGATATTCAAATTTAATATTTTTATCAGTAAGCCAAATATAATATGCTAATTCCCAGCTACTATCAAAACTTAGTTCATTATAAAAATATTTTTGTTTTTGTTTAGATTTTACTTCTGGATTAATTAAAGGACTATAATATCCAGTTTTATTAAAATATGTATTTTTAGCCTTTTCTCTATTATTATAGTTTTCATCATTATATAGTAAACGCTTTGTTTCTTTAGCTTTCTCTGTATTATTATAATTTTCGTTATTGTATAATAAGCGCTTAGTTTCTTTTGATTTTTTATGTGTATCTTGTAATTTAAAAACGTTATCTATATTATATTTAATTAAAATTGTATTATCTGCTTTTTCCTTAACTGTTTTTATTTGAAAGCCTGTGCCTTGTCCATTATTAGATTTACAGCTTTCTATACGTTTTTGTTGATTTTCAGGAAGTTTTGATAATTCTATCATCTTTTGATGATGTTTAGGATCTTCCATTGGACTATGATAACCAGTATTTTTGAATTCTGTTTCAGATTTTAACTTATATACTTCTGGATCTGCTGTTGAGCATGATACCGAACAATGTTTTCTAAATCCTTTTCGTAATGAAAACCATTTAGTTTCTTTTCCGCAAACAGGACAAATGCCTTCATCTTTTTGTTTTAAATATTGAATATAATAATCTTTTGATAATAAATTATGAACTTGATTTATATGTGAAGCTAAACCAGTATAAGAACCAAATTCTTTATTACATATTTTACATTGTAACATTTTAAACCTCTAGTAAAAATTTAAAGTTATGGGCATCATAACTTATTTTATTTATAAAATAAGTTAGGGAAAGGTTGCCGCCTTTCCCAAGTGAACTAGAGGCTTCACCTGTCCTTATATTTTATTTATTTTTCGTATCGACCATTATTACGCTGTCTATTCACGTTTTCGATATTCTTTTCTCGATAACATGCATAAATCTCTGCAGGTTTCATTCCAAGATTTACGAAAATCTTAACGAACTTGATAAACATCTTATCACCTAATTCTTGAATTTTAAGTGGGTCTTCACCCCAAGTTTCGTATTTTTTCCAATCTTTATATGAAACTTTACCATTTTGATACAAGTCACCAACAGCTACGATAAAATCACCGATTAGGTACTGAAGACTGTTAGAACCGATAGTACCGGTCTTGGTATCTTCAACTGCCAAATCATAGAACTTCTGAAGAGTCATCTTCGGACGATACTTGAGATAAAGCAACTGGTTATAAACAAAGTGCAATGCGTCAACTGCTTCAGCCTTACCTTCCTTGGTTACTTCGAAATTGTCCTTTTCAAGCTGTTCCATGAGTTCGAAGAGTTCAGTAACGGTACTCATCATGAAATAACCGGAACGCTTTGCATTCTGATGGTTATCTTCATTATTCGTCGGAGCGAGAGTGCCACGCTTTGCAGCAAGAATGTTCTGAAGAGCTTCCTGCATGTTATACATGGTTTCGAGTGCCGTTGCTTCGATATATTCTTCAGGAAAATCAGGAAGCTTGATTTCGGAAGCCTTCAACTGTGGCGGGAGCGGTACTGATTCAGCAAACTTCTTAGCTTCTTCTGCACGCTTAGCCAGCTTTTCCTGAAGGACAACGAATTCGTCCCTTTCTTCCTGTACGTTTCCGTACATTTCGCCTGTACTAATCATTAGTTAACCTTCTCCTTTCGACTCTTCTTGGCCGGACGAGCAACAGGCTGTTCAGTCTGGATTTCATCTGCGGACTTCTGAAGAGTTTCCAATAAATTTTTCTGCATACGGATTGCGTCGAGAATACGAGTAGATTCCGCCGTAAGAAGCGTTTCATTACGTTCATATTCTTCGTCTGTAAGGCCAAGCAAATCCTTCATCACAAATTCACGAGAGAAAAGCGGAATAAAACCACTATCCAACTGAGGCATGAACTGTGCGAAAGTTCCCAAAAGCCCCGCAATCTTTGCAGAACGTTCATAATCAAATTTCTTTGATGTCTTTGTAGTCTTTGTTGTTTTCTTATTTGTTTTCATAATATTGCAAATATAGTAAATAAATTTTTAACTAATTTTTGTTTACACGAAAAACTTCTGAAATTAAAGGATTTCAAAATACGGTGCATACTTTTCCATCACTTCTATGACCTTCTTGTATTCAATCTTGTCGAGATTCTTCGGAAGCATCATACCACCCTTATTAATCAAATCGCCACAATGTGCATAATAAAGGAGCTTGTCTTCTTCTCGAGCAATCTTTTCCTGTTGCATTACAAGAGTGAATTCTTTCTTCGGAAGATACTTCTTGAAATTCGAAATATACTTGGTATAAACGGACTTCAATTCTTCACCATGTTCAGGATCTGTCGTTGCTGAGAAAATCATGAGACCATTATTGACATATTCCATAACACCAGCACGAGACTGATATGCGAGACCACGCTTTTCACGGATTTCATGATAAAGCGGAGAAGTCAACTTACCGTTAAGCATTTCAAGTGCGATAACGACATATGGATAATCCTTCTTAGAAACCGGTTTCTTGCAGATTGCAAAAACAGTTTCTTTTTCAGGAGCCGGAATCGGCATCAAACTGGTTTTATAATCCTTCTTCCAACGAAGATTAATATTGAGTTCCGGTTCCTTAGTCAAAAACTTGACCTTTACACCAGTTGTCTGACGAGGACCGACTTCAACAATACGAACAGGCTTGAAAAGTTCCTTATAGAGCTTCTTGGCGTCTGCAAGGGTGAAATTCATGACATCTTCAGTCCTGCCGAGAACCAGGTCATTATTGAAATGCTGGCGAAGGATATTATGAAGCTTTCCTTCAATCGGACGGTTGAATGCGTCAAGAATTTCCTGATAAACAATCTTCTGTTCCTTTTCGAAAACTTCCTTTGTAACGTAGGTATCGAAACCGCTGGTAACACGTTCGATAAGCAACTTCTTCCATTCCGGAGTAAGATACTTGTCCATGCCAGTAAAATGAACAACGAGCAAATCAGTGCTTGTATAGGCATTGAAATCGATGTTGTATTTCTGGAAATCATCGAATTGATCCTGAATGGTATTTGTAATCAAATGTTCCATCAGGTGATGACAACCATGCTGACCTTCCTTTTCATAGCTGGAGCCAGCTTTGAATACGATATAAAGACCAGTTTTCTTAAAAGATTTTTTCTTGTAGATATACATTGTTTTCCCTTATATTTTTTCAACAGTTACGCCGTTTCGTTCCAGGAACTGAATTCCTTTCGACCCACGGTCATATTTGTTTACGTACATGACATGATTGATACCAGATGCGAAGATAAGTCTAGCACAGGATTCACAAGGTTCATGAGATATAACCATAGAAGCACCAGTTATATTCATATTCCATTTCAAAGCATAACCAAGACAGCTCTGCTCCGCATGGATTTCTTGTTCATTTGCGAATTCATGATGTTTGGCTCTCCATTCCATTTCTGGAACTTCCTTCCATTCTTCTTCCTTATTATCTCGCAGGTAAAACTTTCCGTTTTCAGATTTAAAAATTTCGTTACAGTTCACTTGTCCGGACGGAGTTCCGTTATAGCCGCAAGAAATAATACGACCTTTTTCAACGAGCAATGCAGCGACTTTCATTCTGGAACATTTGCTCAGGTTCTGATATTCCTTAAGAACTGTTTTATAAAGATGTTTATACTTGAGTTCCATAAAGTATTTCCTTTGGAAGTTCTAAAAACAGTTTACTAATTTTGATTATTTCTTTACGATATAATCGGATATAACGACTTCTATCATAAATACGATTTCCATGACCATCCCTGTGAAAACCCGTATATAAACGTTTATGATTAAGTTCGTTTTCAACCAAGGCCAAAAGTTTTTTTGGTGATGTCATATAAAGTTTATTATCGTTCAAATATAATAATCCAAATTGAAATTTTTTGATAATACCTTCAATATCGATACGCTGATTATTTCTGTTAATTATATCAACACACAAATATTTATCACCATTATCGCCTTGTCCAGTTTTAAGCTGCATATTCCTTGTTTCACCGGTTATCAAATCTCGAATAATCAGGTCTATACCATCAAGGTCTTCCTTTGACAAATAACGTGTACATTGAACATTGTACCGACCTTTAAGACGAGCATTCATACCAATAGCAACAAGTGGCTGTGCAATTTTTCCAGCCTTTCTAGGATCTTTTTTATTCATATAATTTCCTCATTAAAAATTGTTAAAAAGAAAAACAAAATAATAGGAAAATTAATTCCTATTATTTTGTCAGTTTGTTTAGAATACTTCTACCCATGCGCTTTGTGGCAAATGGTTAACTGTCACATAAGCGGTACATTTTACAATACCGTTAGGATTAGCTATCCTTTGGGCTTCAATATTCTTGATTTCTTTTTTCAATTTCGGATCTGACAAAGCATAATCCCATGCAGCGTCAGCGTCAACGATGAACATTCTTGTCCAGTCTTTGCTAACACAAAGGTACAAGGATAATCCGTCGTTTTGATGGAAATCATATAAAGAACTTATCGGAATTGAACCAGCTACGTAAGATGGAAGGCCTTTGGTATTCTCAACCATTTCACAGGATGCAACTTTTAAATCGATCCTATATCCGTTTTGGTACCAGTCGCCATTCGACCTATCGAAGTCGGTAAATTCCCAGTTGTCTTTGTCTTTAAGATGTTTGTTATACTTTACAAGATACTCAGGATTCTGAGTCTTATGCAAAATATTGATTTGCGGCGCAACCTTCTTCACGATGCTGATGAAACCCTGTTCTTCGGAATTTCCATATGTATTCGGAATTACCGTAGGCGGATTTGCAATGCAAGCACCCTTGATTAAAGTTGAACTACCATTAAATAATGCAGAAATAAGATTTCCTGTCATTCATTATCTTTGCTCCAAACCGCTTTTGAAGACTTCAAGATGATAATACAGACTTATACATTAATTTGTAGCTCGTCTGCCCAGAGCATAGCGGTAATGCTCCGGTTAGATGTAAATTTTTACTTTATACTTTTGATAATGTTCGTATATTCAATAATGTTGGTTACTAGCAATCCAATTCCGGAATTATTCGCAAACTCATTGAATTTCTTTGCTCTCGGTTCAGGATTGTATTCAAACGAATCAACAACACGATTGATTGCTTCAACATATTCTGTTGGAATATTTTCAAAAGAGATAAGCTTGGAATTTAATAAAAACTGTTCATTGAGATTGTTTTCGTCAAGCCACTTATCAAGCTCTCCAGAATTGACAATCTTTTCTGCGGTTTTCATGCCAGTTCCGCGCTTAATTCCCGGAATGTCATCAGACTTATCGCCAGTAATAATCTTTACGAGCAAATCTGTTTCTGGGTTCAATGTTCCTAAATACTCTTTCTTTATCGCATCGAACTGGTGATAATTTGGGTAAACAAAAAGTTGCATAAAGTCTCTATCTGAAGAAACATTATAACATTCCCATTGCGGATGATACTTCGTAATTACTGCAATTTGGTCGTCAGCCTCGGTCTTGGGCACATCTACGAAATAGATATTGGTGCCTTCAAACGCTTTTTTCATACGTTCAAGCAAGTTGCTCCAGACTTCAAAAAACTTTTCAAAATTAACAATAGATGCAGAACGCTTTGCGGCACGACTGGCTTTATAGCCTTCATAAATGTCCTTACGCCAGCTTGTTCCATCAATACAACAAAATACCCTATTAGGATTGATTTCACTAATAGCCTTAAAGAATGATGAGAAGAATGTCGCCTTAAATAACAGAAACTCCTTTTCTTCTGGGCCAGGAGTTTGCGCAAACAAACAGCGCATAATCATGTTACTAATATCAAGCGTAAGAATTTTTTGTTTCATACGCTAAATATAGGTAAAAAATATTTTTTAGTCTTTTACTCTATGGTGTTTTATCTGACTTTTTGAGTTGATTCATCAAGCAACGACTGATAAAACCTTCAATATCACCGACTTCAGTATCGATGTAGTAATATTCTTTCTTTAACTGTTCAACAGTTCCGAAATAATACTTCTTAATGTAGCATTGAGACTTAACGTCTACTAAGGAATAACCAGAATTATTGGTAAAGGAATAGAATTCAAGCATTTCAGCACCATTGTAATATTCTTGGACTTTCGAAGCTCGACTGATTATACCTTCTGTATTTACCTTATTGATTGTCGTCGTATCTACGATATAGTCATACACATTTTCCTTCATATCGATAACAGTCACCCTCTTGTCGGTGATAGAAATCTTGGATTCAGTATTCATCGTAGCACAGTAACGAATGTTATCGATTGCCGTGCAGATAGCATACGTGTTGAATTCCTTGAAAACCTGGGCGAAGGCGCAGGCGGCAGAAAAGAAAATAGGTAATACGAACTTAATCATATTACCCAATATAGAAAAATGTTGTGTTTTTGTCAATGGTTAAATTAAAGCGAACATGATGATAATACCACCGAAGAGACCGACAAGGATGAGGGTCGCGATTATCTTCAGTGCTAATTCTTCAATGCCGTTGCCGAATAGGTTTTTATCTTCATTTTTTGTCATATCATCAACCTGTTGTATAGAGCATTTTCTTGTAATCCAAATAATTCTTAATAGTAAATCCGAGATTCTTAATATTTACCAACGTTTCTTCGATAAAGTCATAATAATACTTCTGAGTATCATATTCCTTTACTGCTGCCAGATATTTCGAATCCTTATAAATCTGAGATTCGATTTCCTTGGTCGTTCCCCAGCTTACGTTATCGTTGAACTTGTAATAGTAATAAAGTTCACCGTAAATCTTGTTGAGGCTGACCTTCAGCTGCGATACCAGATATTTCTGGGTAGTATACAACTTCGTCCATTTCTGAATAGTAGAAGGCAATAAGTTATTTACACGCATCACCTCTTCGATATTATCTGGCAATGCTGTATCTTCATCTGCATACTTCTTTAAAACTTCAAAATCTTCTACTTTCATAATTTATCCTTAATGTTTAAATATAGCAAATCCATTACGATTCAATTACAACATATATATAAAATTTCCATGATTTTTTAAAATGACAGAATATTTTATTTTTAGTTAAAAAATTTTTTGCAAAAACTTTCTATACTTGGGTTTACATATTCAAGTCTGATTCCTCGGAACGAAGACCAATCCAATGGAATTGTCGGTAGAGGGTCAGCCATTGAAAACTTCAGATACGGGTTTTCCAGAAATGAGCTGGAATATCGTTTTGAAACATACTCGGTAACAGCTAATGGAAGTATCAGCGAAGTGCAGATTAGCAATCTGCACATTTAGCCGCCATGGTTTTAACGGATGTAGCCGAAGTACAGGATGACCGCCTCGTAAGCCGTTATGTAAATCCCGAAAGATTGACGATGAAGCTTTATACCAAAAGTGGAATAGTCATAGTCTGGAAGTTCCTTCTAGGCTCATGATCTCTGAATCGCATTACCCAAAAGATAGAACAGATAAAAATAAAACCTAGTCATTAAACTAGGTTTTAAAAATTTAACTTTCTGACTTATTCAACCGTTAAATCAACTTCGTCAGCAATATCCTGCAATTCATCAAGTTCATCATCAGAAAATTTCTTTTTCTTCTTATTCAAAACTGTTTCATCCAGTTCAATCGAATTCAACTCGACAAATTCTTCTTCAGTATTATACATCATAAGTTCTCCTTATAGCTCACCGAGCTCATCTTCTTTTCTAATCATTTGTTTAGGGAAATTTCTAGCATAGTAATATCTGTCCATGTCCCTACAAGCCCTAATCTGTGCAAATTCTTCAGGTTTCAAAGTAGGCCAACAACGTGTCCACTTTCCGACATAGAAACTCGGCAAGCCAGCTTCACGTGCAGACTGACCAGATTCAAGAGCCTTCAAAACTTTCTGCAAGGTTGCACAGTTTTTTGAAACGCAATAATAAACAACGCCCTTAATCGGACTGTCCTGTTTCATGATAACATTCTTAAGACAGAAATCGACAAGGTACTTCTTGTCCATCATAGCAACACCAGTTTCCGTATTCTTGACAGCATATCTTTCGATATTGCCAAGTTCAGGATATTCGATAGACATTTTGTCGGCCATCTCTTTCCAAATACCAGTATGGCAGGTTTCGTCAGTATGGTTCAAAATCTTACGGTAACGAGTAATGTCACGGTAAGACAATGCACGTTTTGCAGCTTCCCATTCTTGTTCCGTAAATCCTACAACGCAATCACGGTAGTAATGGAGCATTTCATGAACGAACGTATTTCTAAAAGCAGCAAAAGTTCCGCAAGCATTGATATTAAGCTTAATTTCAACAGCGTCAATTCTCTTTTCTGCAATATTTGTCTTCGGTCTGAAATAACCGTGCATCCTAGTACCCTTGAACCAGGCCAAAGAAATCGGGTTCAACTCACCATGGAAGTATTTCTCGTTAAAAAGGTTAAAATACTTCTTCAAGGCTTCGTCATTCTTGTCGAATTCCTCTCAGGTATCGGGATCGGTCAGCTTATAGCTTTCATCTAATAAAAATTCGTTATTTTCCATATATTATTTATGACAATTCTTCAATGAAGGTAATGAACTTCATCGGGATATTTTGATTAGTAAAGCATGCACAGGAAGACAAATCGTCATCATCGTCAAATTCCGGATCCTTATGGACTGGCCAATTTTCCGGAAGGTCGATTCTGTACATATACATCTGTGGCATTTTATCGTCATGGTCATCTTCCCATTCGATTACAATCTGGTTGAACATGGACTGGGCGAGGTTATACATTTCGTCGTTAAGCTTGTGCTGGGCCATTTTTACACTTGTGTCTATATCTATATCCCCTCTGAGAATAAGGACCTTCAAGGCCATCTTACCGTTAATCATGTAGATACGTGGAGGATAGTTGACACTCTTAGACTTTCTCTTACAACGGAGACCACCGGTTTTAATTAAGTCATCAGGAGTAGCACTGCTTATGTGATAGAACTTGGTAAAATCAAGCTTTCCAAGGAACTTGTTAAAAGTAGCCAGGTATTCCTTGTTTCTGAAAAGCTCAAGTTCATAATAAGGCTTGACATTATCGACTTCTTCGCGTCCCTGACGGAAAATGACTTCATCAGTAGTATAGTTGCCTTCGTCATCAATGAGAGAACAATCGTCCCAACCGTTAGCGACAAAAAACTTGGCAACGTCATGAACATCGAGGTCGTTTTCCTTCAATATGTCCTGGCTGAACTTTACTTCCATTCCGTTTAGAGTCAAACGCTTAGCACAGTTCTGTAACGGAATATGAAATCTTACCCTGAACTTCTTCACGAGTTCTGGCAAGTCTACGAATTTAAGTGATTCCGTTAAAATATTCAAAAGTCTCATTTATTCTCCAATCATTTTCTTTAAATTCTGAACAGTGTCTTTATATGTTCCACCTGAACTGATAAGTTCAATCCAGGATGGGTCTAATTTCTGGGTTGTAAAACAAGCACCAGTAGAAACTTCTTCTTCAAGTTCCGTATATTCAGGGTCCTTATATACTTTTACTGAATCTGGCAGACGAACCAGATATGTATTCTTACCGTAAGCCCTCATGGCTTCAACGGTATAATAGACATTATCCCAGAATTCGTACTTGTTCTTTACATGAGTCGCAATTTCTTCAAGGCTCCAAAGATATACTCGACCTTCGTTATAAATCGGACCTACCTTGGTCGCATTCGGTTCTTCGTCAGTCCATGCGTTTTCCTTATGCGGTCGGAATCCAATCTTCGAGAACACTTCGATATTTCTATGAGCCGCACGAAGGTACAAACCATGGAACTGCTTTGCAAATTTCGAATCAGACTTATATTCAGTCCTGGAATTTCTCAAAACAAGCGACCAGTCGCTATATGCACCGATTCTCCAGCCGTAGTTATCAAGAAGCTCATCGAAACCCTTTACGGAGTAGTCAATCTTGTCAAAAATAGAAGGATCCATTTCGATTACGCTATCTGTCTCGTCGAGAACATAATGGGCAACGTCAATACCTAGCTTTCCCTTCAAGAACCCGACCAGCTGCTTAGGAGTGGTGGTATGTGTAAGAAATTCGACTAGACGCATTCTTTACCTATAATCATCTTTATATTCTTCTTGATTTCATATATCAACGATTCAGGAGCTATTGGAAGAACCTTAATTGTACTGTCGTCGATAATCATCGTTACATGGCTGTTTCCGAAAATGTAGTAGAAGGTGATTTCTGTTCCTCTGTCTTCCACTGATAACGAAAGTGCCTTGGTGTCTTTATTCTCGTTAGTCCTCGACATGATAACATTACGGTCATGAATCGACTTGTTCATATCCGTAAAAACAGTCTTGACATTATTGTAATTAATTGATCGCCAGTTTATATTGTCGTTCATATCATATTTATAAGTTGATAAAAACGACCTTTTTATAAAATAAAAACCGGTTTATAACCGGTTTTTTATTTACTTGTCTCTTTTAACAAATATTGTGAACCCTAGGAACCCAATAAAATAAAGTAGGGCCAAAACTAGATATAACGTATTGTCAGTAAACATGTTTCCTAGAATAGGTCCTGCAATTCCAGCGAAACCCCAGGCACTGAGGGTCATCGAGTGAACCGTGGAAAGATAACTACTTCCAAATCTCTTTGCAAGTAGGCTAGGAAGACAACTGAAGCCTCCACCATAGTTCCATTCAATCATCAAGATACCAGCGACCAGTAAAATCGGATTCTGAGTATAACATAGGAATGCGCCCAGAATTCCAAGACTTGCAACCCAATGATATGCAGCCTTTCTTCCGATATAATCGCTTGCCGTGCTCATTCCGAAACGACCGCCGACATTGGCGATAGCCGTTGCCGCCATAAGAGCCGCGATAGCCGTATATCCTGCATTTAGGAATAAACTCTTTTCTTGAGAAATCAAAGCGAGACCACATGTGATATTGATAAAGAACATAAACCAGACGGAAATATATTCCTTAGTCAAGAATTTTGCCTTAATTAAAGTTCGATACGGAATAGCTGTATATTTGGTAGAAATATATGCAGGATTCGGTCTATATAACCAGGAAGAGAAAGACATTACTACAAGGAAAATCAGTCCCATGAGCAAGAATACGACCGGTAATGAGAAATTAGCTAAAAGGCCTTCAATCATCGGAGCGGCTACGAACTTACCCATTCCAAAACCAGTAATAGCTAAACCAGAAGCTAAACCTTTATGATTAGAGAAGTTTGACAGAAGCTGTTTTATAGGTGCTGTATATCCGATACCGGTTCCACAGCCCATAAAGGAACATCCAATATAGTAAAGCGGAAGAAATCCAGTATATGTTGATAATGAAAGAAGCAAGAGACCGATTGCGAACAGAATAGTCGATACAACCGACATTTTCTTCGGGAACATCTCTACGAATCTTCCGAAAACTGCAGCTCCCATGCCAAGGAAGAAAATAATCAGCGTAAAACCAATATCAGCCGAGAATTTCGAAATATCGAAAGTCTCCATGATATTCTTGGCATATTGTGAGTAGTTATAAACTGAACCTAAACTAATGGGTAATAAAATACCCGGAACTAAAATATTAAGAAATCGATTTGTCATATTAATTGAATGCCGTAGTAATAGGGTCTTTGAATACTTCCTTAAATTCGTGTTTGAGTTTCATATTGAAATGCCAATATGGGTCAAATAATGGATCCGTATTTTCAATCAATCCAATAGTATCAGTTTCTTCCTTTGGAATGTCCCATGAAATATCAAATATTTCGTTATCAAGAACCTTTAAAGTAAACTTGATATTCGGACAAGTATAATCTGGGTCAAATATATGACCAAAAATACTAGCAATATCTTCAGTAATGAAATTGCTAGGCGGTTTGAGAAGTAATTTGTATACGCTTGTTCTGAATTTTATATTATTATCATCTATCTTGTCACGCCAAGTAGATGAATAAGTTGAATCATGTGTCATTTTCACCTCGTCTTATAACCAAAAGGCACCATTTCGGCCTTTATGAATTCTTTATATTTATTCAAACCGATTTCGTTAATTACCCAATTTTCGTCAACTGGTTTAGTAAAATCATAGACGGGTACACAATCATATTTTGAGTGTTGATTAAATTTATAGAGATAATTTAGAAACATTGCAATGTCGGTATTGCAATAATCGATAAAATTCTGACATTCAGTTTTGGTAGCAAATCCGATATACTGATTTTTGAGTTTTAAGGCACTTTCGGGGACATTTTGGACTGGGGTGTATCTTTCCTTGGATAAAAGTGTACACCAATCCCAGGCTCGTCTATGGCCTCTTATATCGCTTAATTGAATATACCAGGTATTCTTCTTTCCCTGTTCAGTTCCAATAGTCTTTTTTCCGACTAAATAAGCGTCAACAATCTTCGTTATTTCCTTATATTTCTCAGGATCCGAAAATCTGTTAAATCTTAGGTCATAAAGGTCAAGTTGCTTCTTGTCGAACTTGAAAATACCAACATCTGAGAAAAATTCGGCATCATCGAACTTTGCGTCTCCGACGACAGTCTCAATACGACTAAAAGACTCGAATCTTTCATTAAGAATCGAGATATGCTTATTATTGATATTTTCCTTGATACGATGGTTGTCAACAAAATCCGTAGGTACTAGCCAGACAGCGGAATCTGTGAACTTCTCACATTCCGACATTACTTTGAGGTAAAACTTTTCACCTTTACCAATATAAGGGGGATTTCCGATTATCGTAAACATTTTAAATTACTTTCAGTTTCAAGATTGGAAGCAAGTTTCAAAAAGTCCGCGTCTGTATTTATGGTTATTGACCAGTCCCTGCATTGAACTATATCGTTTCGTTTGAAAACGACATCACATACTTCTGGCATGATGTCATAAACTGGTTTTTCACGTGTATTATAAATCGCTTCATACTTTTTGGAGCAAATACCGATTCCAGCATACATGTTGGGAAATTTGAACATTCCCCAGACACATGGACGTCGACCAAGATTGTCGGTATAATCCTGACTTGAAAAATGACAAATAAGCGGAAGCTGATGATAATACACTGACTTCTTTATTTTTTCATTACCTCTTAGAATGATAATTTTGATTTTATTTTTATTTAAGAACACACTCAGTCTCCAAATTGTGAATAAATTTTTGAAATGCATAATTAGAATCTAATTTAATTGTCCATCCACGACATGAAACGGTATCGCCTTTAAAAAACTCTGCAGCATCGATATAAAATGGTAGAGTTCCAGCCATGAATTCTTTATATTCCTTTTTGCATAATATTACAAACTTGACATAATTACTATTATTGTCATACCAGCTGAGACAGGTATTATTTATCTCTGAATAACAAACATAGAAAGCTTTTGATTTGTTTTGACGTTTAATCCGAACCTTTACTGCTCCAGGTATATATCTTTTACTGTAATACACTTTCTATCTCCAAATTGTTTACAAGTCTGTCAATATCGCCACTAGTTTTGATTTCAAGTGTCCAAGTAGGAAATACAACAGTATCTCCACGTTTGATAATATATGTTGCATGGTCTGGAGTTAACATACCATAAAAATACCCAGTATTACTTCTATCGATTTCACTTACTGGAATATACTGTACACCAAGGGCATATTTTTCCTCTGGCGGAATATTACCATGTGGTGTACCCATCATTAACATATTTAAATAATCATAGTGTCTCGCCATCTTTCGGTCAAATCTGGATTATATTTTTTACTGGTGAAAACTTCTATTCTAAACCAGGGTGCATATTCGACCCTGCTTGAATGTCCGTTTCTAATTACAGTAAACAAAATAGGCTTTGCATGATTTTCAGTAGTATCGATAGAACTCATTTGGCCTCCTAAGAAACGAATTCAGCAAATCCGCTATTCTTAATGTCGGATTCGTTTACTTCTTCCTTTGGCTTCCAGTTTTCAAAATCCCATTTGAAAAAGTCAGCACATACAATATTGCGGTTTACAATCTTTGCGTATTTAGGTCCGACAATCTCAAGAATTCGTCTTACACATAAATCTCTGTTATCCTGCATGAGTTCAACACCATAAAGTGTCTTTACTGCATCTTCTGTTGAAATTCCAGAAGCAAGGCGTTTTTCCAGCATGCGAATAAGGATATTTCCACTTCCCGCAGTAGGATCCAAAAATCTAGCTTTCGGATCTTTCCACTGTTCTTCAGGAATTTTCGAAATCATCTGGTCAATAACAGAAAACGGAGTAAACACTTCACCATTCTTGGTGATACGTTCTTTTGAACGTTGAATTCCGTCATTATTCGTAAATAATTCTTTAGCCATATAGTAAATATAATAAAAAATTTAGGTTTTGTAAACTACCTGCTCCTTGTAAAGTGATGATGACATTCATACTCCTGTTCAAAAGCATGGTCAACACTATTCAACATATCCAGATTACTGATAATAGCTGGAATAGTACCTTCTTTAAATTTCTTTGCATCATCTGCTGTTTTTAAAGAAAGTAAAGCATGTAAAATATGGAAAAAACATTCAATATCTGTCTTATCTGAATCTTTTGTAATATACGGTGTTGTTTTGGACGCTCTGGCTTTATTCTGAATACTATACACACAGTTTCTGACCATATTTAGTTTTCCAGAATTTTTATTTACCGTTTCTTTTCGTGAGTTATTGTTCCTATAAAGACAGAAGTACATTTCATAACCTTTTGATGTAGTTTCCATCTTTGTCTTGTCTTTCAAATAATATACATCTTCAGTAATGACATAATCTGCAATAACATTTATAATAACGTCATTATCCGGATGTTTTACATGGAATACAATCGTTGAATATACAAGATTGTCTTGCAAATTTGACTTATCTACATAATATACGAAATTGCCATCTTTATCCACATGCCGTTGATTATCATCTTCTATCGGTGCTCTGAAAGCAGATAGGTCATAACCGCATATTTCAATACCGTTATCTGCAAACAATTTGACCATCCAAGAAACATCACTGGATTTACTTGTCAGTTCTTTCTTAACTTTTTTAACTTGTTCAATAACATGTTGATGAATAAAAACTTGCTCATCGAGACAAGCATTAATATCTTTTACAAGTTGTTTATCCACATCTTTCATAATTAATCTAATTATTATTATAGCCAAATTGACGTGTCATGTATTTGTCCTTATACAGACTTTCACGTTCAATAATTTCTTCATCACTCATGGTATCTGGACAACGCTCGAGAATACACATCTTAAAATTCTTGAACATGTATTCACTGCCCAATTCGACCAATCCTTGATTTCCACCGTGACCTGTCGTTAGATAATCTTTCCAACGCTTGTAAATACGCATTTCACCATAGGCACTTCCGATATAATGTTTTCCATTGGACATATCGGTAAGCATATAAACACCTTTCTGATTTTCTAATGCAGCTCTCCATTCTGGCTTGTCAATTAACGATTTCATTTCGTTGAAAGTATGGTCAATCTTGTCATAGCCGGGAAATCTGAAAGCTGTATAGGAACTTACAGGTTCTACGAGAATATCGTTTTTAAAACGCTTACAATCCAACTGATATGCCTGGTTCATCTTGAATTTTAATGACAATGGCATACCTTTGAAAATTCCCAAGTCTATGTATTCGAGTTTATATATAAACCGGTTATTACTAGGACCATAACCGGTTTCAACAGAAAATTTGCTTCTGTCGACCAGCTTTTCATCTTTACCAAAATTCGGGTTTTCTTTACAGTCAATAACCTTAGCTAAAGAGCCAAGTACATATTCATCGACTCTGTATTTCTTGTATAACTGAACAATATAGCTACCAATTTTGAAAATCTTCTTGTCTCGCTTACCAATCCATGCCGTAAGACAAGTATATTCCCAATCTTTGAGTTCGTTATTCCATGCTTTGATAGTTAGCGTTTCAGGAGATGAGTCCTTCTTGCCACGGTCAATATTAATCGTGAATTTGCTGTCTTTCAAATCGACATGGTAGAACTGTTCTATAAAGTCATATAGTGTCATAATTAACCGGGCAAGGAATCCAAAGCTTCTTCTGTTTCACTCTGTTGTACTCGCAAATAGATATTGCGATAATCAATGCCATTTTCATTGATGGCATTAAATACGGTCTTGATGTCTCGCAGTTCTCTACTGTTAAACCAGATAGTAAAAGAATCTGCACTACGTTGATTTCCATTACATAAAATCATGCATTGATTATGAAGTTCAATGCAAAGTTGATTTCCAGGAATATGGAAAAACTTCGAACGTTCAGGACGAATAAAGTTATGATGAATTAAGAATGAATGAACAGTATCATGAACTTCGTCAGAAAACGGAATGGCATCACTTATCGTATTAAGGAAATAAGCATGCTGTTCGACCGGTGTCATTTCCCTAAAACTTTTTATTTCTTTTTTCTTTCTAGCCATATTAATCCAGTTTTTAAGGGTTTTAATCATTTGCAAATTTTTCTTTGCCATTGCACAAACATATTCTTTATATTTTGTGTAATCTTCTTCAGTTACGATATTAGACAAACCGTCAACCAACAAGAAGAACGTATCAATCTTTTCGGGTTCTGTATCTGCGAAGATTTGGATAAACGGTGTTTCCTGTGTAGCACGAGCATAATAGTATTTTGCACTATGCTTCTTGCTGACAAATCCGGTCTTGTGACGGATAGTCAAATACAGCTTGTTCTGTTTATCTTCTTTCTTTGAAGCCGAGATATTATAATTCAGAACAACTGGATGCTCAGAATCTTTCTTACGGATATGAATAGACGAAATTTTATTTTCGACATACGTATTCTGAATTATTGGCTGTTCGATTTCGTGATAAATGATTTCATAGCCTCTCGAAGTGATGAGATTTTCAAGCGTTTCAGCGTCTGCCTGATTTTTCGTAAAAATACCTTTATACCGTTCAATGGAACGGTCACGCATATCATTGTAGTATTTCTTGATACGCTCAATATTGTCATCTATGATACTTGAAAAACGTGCCATACTAATCCAATGAGTTAAGAAGGTTTAAAGTTTTCATATCTTCACGAGCTTTAAAACAGATACCTTGAGAATAATGTTCAGAACTCTGGGTTTGACGAACTTCTTCCATACCGTTCAACAACGTAAAGAAAATATTCTTCAGTTCACGAGCACTGTCAATGCGAACATGACAACGCGGACGAGAATTCATAGCATTCAACATTACTCGTTCCTGAGCTACCAAGTCATCGCTATATTCCTTGTTATACATGGACTCGTCAAACTTTCCGCGTAACGTCATGTAATAACGACCGGTCTTTTTCTTATTGTTACTGGCAATATCGACATGGTGCTTGATTCCATTGCCCTTCTGGATAACAAGAGAAACGCGGTTAGATTCGAAATTAAACATCGAATAACCGATAATCTTATAACCGTATTCTGCCAGCATGTCGTTGAAGCGAATAATCTGTTCCTTGTAGATTGCTTCCAGTTCTATGCTTCTAACACGTTTTGATTCGATGACATCCCGAAGAGACTGGATCTGTTTTTCGAGTTTTTCTTCATCGCGATGAAATGCGGCATTGACTGAATCTAAGAAATTATTATACATGACCATAATATAATAAAAAGGCTGACTTTCGTCAACCTTTTTTATTTTAACTATTACAGTGTGTTAATCTTGTTTCAAAGTTACATTAATTTCATAACCCTTACCGTACTTATAATTAGGAATATATTTAGTAATGAATTCTTCGAAATATTCCTTATTTTCCGGATAAGTAAGGTTATAAGTATTACCGTCCATATCTTCTTCAGCTAGGTCGTAATTCAATTCTTTACTACAGAACTTAGTCCAGTTTTCCGGAGTTCCTGTAATCTTGAGAGCCCAGGTTCTTTCGGAATATGTGGTAAAGTAAGTAATATAGTTGGAATTTTCACCATACGGACCATAGTGACCCCAGTCTGCAACCGGTTCTTCATCAACATCCTGAGAAACAGTAGCCTGTGTATGCTGTTCGGAAACATTCAAACCGAAATCGGCAAAGAAATCCTTAATAGCAGCAGTATCTACCCATGTCCAAGATTTACTAGAATCAAAATCGGCCTTTCTGTGAATCATACCAATGGTAGTGCTACCCATTTGTTGAGCATCCTTACCGAGTGCATTAGCTTCAGCACGTTTTTTCATAGCACGCTGAAGCATTTCCTTACGAGTTTCGGCAGTCTCCTTCGGAGCTTCTTCACCTTTCTTAGGTCTGTAATCTTCAAGACCATAAGCCTTTGCATTCATGTGATATGTTCTACGGCCTTCCGGTGTACGATTGTCAGCAGCCTTTGTCGTTTCGTGCTTGATGTAAGTATTGACAATGAGGGTAATTTCGTTAGTCGCTTCGTTGAGAACCGCTTCATAGCCGAGACGCTTGAGGGTTTCGAGAGCTTCTTCAACCTTGCTCTTACCTTTCTTGTTCTTCTTAGCCCAGAACGGCATCCACTTAGACTTCTTGTTATTCTTCTTCTTACCACCATAGCAACAGCTTTCGCCGATTTCGAGATTCATTTCCGGATCTATGTAATCGCCAGTAGCGAGACCATCTTCGCCTTCCTTAGCAACAACTTCTTCCGGAGTACCAAACTTAGCAACCATGTCGTCGTAAGAAATGGAAGAAAGAAATTCTTCAACTTCTTCCTGATTATCGAAACGATTGATGTCGCCAGTATAGTCAACAGCGAAGTCAAGCCAAGACATATCCTGTCCGTCAAGTTCGCCGTATTCCATGCACCAGTCGAAACCAGTTTTTCCAGAATTGTCGCATGAACCGCCGGCATAAGAAGCAGCACCGCATTCATTTACGGACTGTTCATCCTGGACTGCCTGTTCGGGTGTACCGAAGAGTTTAACGAAATCATCATAACTAGATTCGTCAAGCCAAACAGGAACTTCGGTTTCCATCATAGAATCTTCCCAGAGAGCGTCATCACCGTCGAAAGGATAATTCAAATCTTGCAAGCCGTTATAAGGAAGAGAGTCTTTCCAAAGCTGAAAAACTCCGTCCTTACCGCCGAGTGCTTCGTATTTGTTAAACCAATCACGACCGGTCATATTGGAAGTATCACAAGAACCGTCTCCGCATTCATTTACGAAATTGTTACGGAAAGAACGAAATTCATGTCTGAACTTTACAGATTCTGGAAGAATCGCATAATTTTGTTTATCGTGAGAATACATTTAACCCCTCCTAATAAAATTAAGCGGTGAATGTGTTCTTTGCGTTAGAAATGTCAACACCGATATGACGGAAGAGGTCAACCATAGTACCACCAGCGTTAAGACCAATCTTCTGGTCAACGAAGTTTTCATACTTGGCCTTGGCGTCAATAGAATCGAACTGGTCTTCGGAAACGACCTGATTCTTAGCGTAGTCGACGATAGCCTGGACGAGATCCTGAGCAAGGTTCTTGAAACCTTCCTTGAGATCACCGTTCTTCACGTACTGAGCAATAATGCTAGCAGCACCGCTCATCGGAGCTTCAGAAGGCTGAGCCTGAGGAGCAGCAGCAATAGCAGCTTCTTCGTCGAGCTTCTGGCGCATATAGGTCTTGAAATCTACATCTTTAATATCCATAATTGTTTCTCCTAAATTTTTTATTATTTATAGTTCCTTGGCCAGTTCCTTAACGGCGTCCTTGTATTTCTTTATCAGAATACGAGTTTCTGCACCGACTTCAAGAAGTGCTTTTCCAGCCTTGTAAACACGCTTGTTGGCCTTCATCAAAGACTTGATTTTTCCCTTGTTCTTACTTCCGGTAAGAGTGAGAGTTACTTCACCTCCCTTAGAAACGGTAATAGAACCGATTTCACCGGTTTCATCAGAGGAAGTCATTGAATTGTCAACGATTTTAATCCTAGAATCATTATAGAAGCTGTATTTGAATCCAGCCTTTGTAAGAATATCCAAGATTTTGTTTAATTTTGGGTCTATTTCTTTAAAATCTCTAGTCATATATTATTTATAAAACCTTAGTAAAATTTGGCATTTTTATAGATGTAGAAATCGACGTCAAAATCGTCACCTTCTTGACCATGTGCTTCACCGGTCTTTTCCTTTTTCCACTTGGTTTCATCAATTTCAGGGAAGAAAACATCTGCTTCCGGAAATTCTTGATTAACGTCTGTAACATAGAGATAGTCTACACAGCCCGTATTCATCATCTGACGATAGATTGTCGCACCGCCAATAATGAATACTTCTCGTTCATTTCGTGAGGCCACGTAGTCCATTGCGAGCTGTAATGTGGGTTTTACAACGCATCCTTCAGCCTTATAGTCTGGATTGCTGGAAACTACAACATTTGTTCGATTCGGAAGAGCTTTTCCAATAGATTCAAAACAGCGACGACCCATAATGACACAGTGTCCGCTAGTAATTTCCTTGAAATGTTTCAAGTCAGATTTAATATGCCAAGGCATACAATTTTTGGAACTAATACCGATTTCGTTATTTCGTCCCTTAGCTACAATTAAACTTATTTTCATAATTTTAGTCCTTATAAAAGTTCTTCAAATTCAGACATATCTAGTTGACGTTCTTTATACATCTTTCGACTTTCACGAATTTTGATTTTGCGTTTTTCAGTTTCTTTCATCTTTATATATTGATGAGCATTAACGTGTCTATAACAATATTTTAGACATTTGCCCATTTTGATAAGCAATAAATGACAGATATGGTGTTCTTTCGGAGAAAGTTCAATTTTATTTTCTTTCTTGTTGCTTCCGCCTTCGGACCTGGGTATAATATGGTGGTTTTCTATTTGACCCATTAATAATCTGTTTTTTGCTCGCTCGATTATCTTATTATAGATTCTTTCGTAATCCAAACTAATATCCCTTATTGGAGGTTGTAGACAATTCTCTTTCCATCTCTTTCTGTTGGTCGTTTGACATAAAGAAGTCAGAAGAGATTCCTAGTATTTCTGCAAGATTGGAATTTTTAATTCTATAACAGTGTTTTACCCTTTCCTTTTTATACATTTTAACGCCATAACCTACATCAGTAAAACATTTGTAAAGATCATGACCGTTAAAAATATGCGGTACGTCGTTGTCCATAATATGTTTCATTTTCTGCATATTCAGAAGTATTCTGGCTACAATATGTTGACTGAAATAATGAAAATTCAAACCGATAAAATAATCATCCATCTCCGGTGCATAAATGCAATATATAACCGGAGCCTGGTCAGTTCCAACCTTTTGCTTAGCCGTATAATTAAATGTATAGAAATAGCCGGCTATAATTTTGGATGTAAATATCAGCGCTTCATTATTATCAACAGCCATACATTATTTATGTTAATATAGCTTATTTTTAATCAAAAATAATAAAAACTCAGTAAGAATACTGAGTTTTTAAATATAAAGGATTGTTTGTCTATTACTTCTTGAGAGCGGCTTCGCGGAGTTCCTTCTTGGCTTCTTCGATACGCTTTCTGATCTTAGCATTGATAGCAGTCATAATCGGTTCAAAGAGCAAGTCATAACGGGACTCGTTGAGCTTACCAATGAGGTAGTCACTCTTAGCGTTCAAGTAACGACCCTTACGGTGCCAGTAGTTGTAGGCTTCAGACTTGGTGGAGTCATCTTCAGAAGTATCTTCTTCCTCACCTTCACCTTCAGAACCTTCTTCAGATTCGCCTTCGCCTTCAGAACCCTCTTCAGATTCACCTTCACCACCTTCTTCACCTTCGCCTTCGGTACCTTCTTCAGATTCACCTTCACCCTCAGCGCCGTTATCTTCGTCACCAAGTCCAGTGTCTCCGAAATCTTCAGTGCTGGTATCTTCTTCAGATTCACCTTCACCTTCGCCTTCGTCGGAACCTTCTTCGTTATTGTTTCCAAGGTTTTCTACCTTGTCAGACAAAGTTTGAATTGCGGTTGTAAGAGTGGAGAGGAGGTCCTTGAGTTCGGTTGTTACACCGGCTTCAGCTTCCTTGGCAGCGCCATCGTCTTCTTCGCCTTCACCCTTGAAATCTTCGAGGTTGTCGGTATTTTCTTCTTCGCCTTCGCTATCAGCAGCAGATTCGTCATCGGACTGAGATTCGTCGTCAGAACCCTCTTCACCTTCAGCACCTTCTTCTGGTTCTTCAGAAATATCGAGATCTGAATTCTTTTCATCCTCGTTAGAAAGTTCTTCGAGGTTTTCTTCACCAGTAGAATCATCGGAAGTTACCGGCTTTTCTTCGTCACCGTCCAAGAAACCTTCATTGAGGCCCTTCTTGTTGGCACGCTTCCATTCTTCAAAAATTTGCTGTTCGTTTTTCATATTTTTAAATCCTCTATATTCTTATTTATAAAATTTTTAAAAAGGCTCGTTTTTGCAAAATTAAAGGGTATTTCTAAATGTTAGCATTTCTGGAGAATTATACATTTCATCAAATTTCTTGGTAAGTTCAACGCACTTTAAGAAACTTGTCGTGTTATTGGTAATAATATCACGGAAATCCCTATAATATTCGTCAAAAGTAGTCTTATAGTTCTTGCTGAGCTTGAACATATCCAGAACAGCGGCACTCTTGAATTCCTTCTTAAGCTGCTTGATTGTTGCCGGCGTCAATGTCTTGATATAACGTTCGACAGTATCAACTGCGGCCTTAAGAACGACATCAGCCTTGATTTCCTTCTTATCAGCACATGTGATAAGACGAGGGCTAATGAGAGTGTAAATCAACGGATTGTTTTCCATCGAGCTAAACTCAGCAGATTCATTCATTAAATAGTCTCTTAACATATTATTTTCCTTTTGACTTTTCCTGATATTCGGATCTTGCCGCGATACTAGCAAGCGACAAGGCTATCTGGTTTAATGTTTCTTTAATATCCTTAATATCGGCCTTAACTGTGGAGGTTTCTTCCTTCAAATAAGAAATATCCTTCAACATAAGCTCTTTTTCGACTTCAAGTTTATTAATCTTTTCCTTGTATGTATCGTCCAAAGCCTGAATCTGCGAATCTCGTGCAACACCAGTGGTCTTACGCTGAAAATAGATTATCAAATAGACAAATGCACAACATACAATAGTTATCACAATAGCCAATGCATTACCCGATTCTATAACTTTCAAAATTAAACTTTCCATATGTAACTCCCTTTATTTATTCTTAATTTTGTTTTCAAGCGCAGTCACACGTTCGTCTAAATTACGCAATTTGGCATTTGCTTCGTCCCTGAAGGCTTTGAAATTGATATTCAAAACTTTAACATCATCGAATAACTTCTGAATCGACTCGAAGTTATCTTTAAGAGCGGAGAATACCTGATCACATTCCTTATTTGTAACCAATGTCCATGGATAAGTTTTCGTTTCTTCATCATAGGTAACGTCTAAAACCTTTTCAAATGCTGTTTTAGCTTCAAAGCTTGGTTTTAAGACGCAATGTTTAGTTCCGCTGCCAGCGAAATAATACGGGTCAGCATATACAACATCCAGCAATCCACTAGTTGCAGATATATATTCTTTTTGGTCTACTTTTGCGGAAATGGCAGAAAGTTGGTCATAAATGTTTGGAACATACTGTGCGGACATCCACGTTCCAGAATATTCTCCGACTAACCAAGCGGCGGGTAACATCTCAGTAATACCGGAAAGTGCACTAAGGCCACTTAAACCGGCAATGTCATATTGGGCAAAAGCACTGACTGCAGAAATCGTATTCCACATTTCAATGTCTTGATATGTTACGCAAACACACTCATCGGCAGATGGCGGGCAACAAGGAGTATTCCAAGGAACCAGCGCTGCAGGTTCGGAATCGTTCCAGTGATGCCAGTATCTATAATGCGGCCAGTCCGGATGAACATTTGGACCCGGCCAATCCGGTCCGTAAGGACGCGGAGGATAAGGTGGATATGGTGGATAACCGTTATTCATATTATATTTATAAATTTTGAAAACACCCTAAATTTTGGGTGTTTCAAAGATTTTTTAAATAAAGTATTTGATTATAGATACTTAGAAGCAATGTCCATAGAATAATCAAATGCAGACTTACGCGGAGCTTCAGCAGGCTTAGCGGCAGGAGCAGCAGCAGGAGCAGCAGAAGTTTCAGCCGGTTTCGGTGCAGCAGGTGCAGCTGGCTTAGTGGCAGGAGCCGGAGTAGCAGCTGGCTTAGCAGCAGGAGCCGGAGCAGGCTCATCAGCCTTACGAACATTATAACCCGCAGCCATTGCGATATTGCGTGCCTGTTCTACTTCATCCTTTGGAAGTTCAACGGTATAACCGTTATTGCGAACCATACGCTTTGCTCTAATAATATCTTCAACACTGTAATCACTCATATTTTTCCTCACTATGTTTTGAATGTTATAACTTATTTATTAAATTTTTACCGTGCCATATTTCTTGGCAGTATCATCGTTCTTTGCCCACTCGTGGATTGTTCTCCAGATTTTTTCACAACGCTTGGCAATGTCAGAATCTGGCTCAGATACAATTTTTAATGCGGTCTGAGTTACAGAAAGAAATTCATCATTCTCTCTATCATATAATACACCATTACTACCAGTATCGTCACTGAAATATTCGATTACTTCAGGTTCTGGTAATGGTTCCGGTTGAACTGGAATAAGGTCACAACCATCACGCATGTAGACATTTCCTTCAGCATCAACTTCCAAACCTTTTGCAAGTTTTTCGGTAGTGAATAATTCATTATTCAATGATCTGTCTCGATCCCAGGCCGCTTTAAGTTTATCCTTGGTCTGGCAAAACTTTTTAACCATCGTATTTTTACGCCAAGTTTCCTTGCTCTTGAATTTTGTCCAACTGAATTTTCCATCTTCAGTTGTAACATCAGACCAAGAAATTCCACCCGGGAAAATATTCTGAGAAAGGTCAAAAGCATTTGTTGCTTTACTGAGTTCATCCGGATTTACGATGACATCACATATACTGTCAATATCATTTATGGCATCATTTATCAAATTTGTATTTCCTTCGATTGCGCCGTAAGTGCTATTCTTATATTCTGGATCTACATACCAAGTATCACCGCTTTTTGTAATATGCATTGTAGCACATGCATTCTGATAATAGTTACTGGACGTTGCGATAGATGAACAGGTAGTTTCCTTATCGTCAATAATACATTTGATTAAACCTTCAATTTTATTAAGGTAATCTACAACACCTGTACTAAAGGTCCATTCAAGATATTGTTCAAGCATTTTCTTAATGCTATCAATTTTATTATTTACCAATTCCCTATTAACAAGAAGTTGTTTCTTAAGGCCTAATAAAATTTGTTTAACGGTTTCGACACCGAAACTAAATGTAAATCCGGAGTTACAAACAGTATTCTGGAATGTCTGAATATCAGAAAGAATTTCACGAATATTATTAAACAAATCCGCGTTTACAAAATTTTCTTTACACTGCTTTGTAAACCATTTATCCAACTGTTTAAACAACAAAGAACTTGGGTCTAGCAATTCACTAACAAATGACAAACAGTCAAAAAGACGATGACACCATATATTATGTCCTGCTCCATCTTGCGCTGACGGGTCATATATCATATCTGCTAGTTTTTTCTGATACAGTCGCACCGCATCTATCGCGGTTTCGATAAGTTTTGCGACACTATAATTCCATAGAGTAATGAGAGACTGAGCTAAAACCTCAATCTTTTCAAGCATTCCCTTAGCCATTTCCTGGTATGCTTCAATAGCACCACAGATAACCTGGAATGTTCCATAAATGTATGTACATATTAATGATGTTACGCTCATTACTTATCCTGTTGTAGTATATATAGTTATTTGTCTTCAAGGTTTTGTAACTGCAATTCGATCGTTTCGTAATCAAATGTACAAGTAAATGTACAGATTTCAGAAGTACCATATTCAAGATTAACATTCTGAAGATTAGTCAAAATGGCATGTTTGAATTTCATTTTGGACTGAATCTTGTTGTCGTTATTCAATGATACAATTTCAATAGCGTCGATACAGTCCATACGCAAAAGTTCTTCACCTTTAAGACTGGTTTTTCCACAAGTTTCACCATGACGCATAGCGTCAATCCAGCAATAGAAATAATAAAAATTCTTCATTTCTTCATCGAGTTTGAATTCGATGGTTATGGACTGGAGGTCACGAGCACCAATCGGATTCGGGTGCAACTGACGTTCATGCATATACATGGAAGTAAGCATAGGAATAGACAAATCCGGGATGCTGGCGGAACGAACATAGTTGTCAAGAATATGGGTATCTAATTCGATTCCCGTAAAGTTAACAAGATTCGAGAAACGCACCACGAATTTGTTTTTATTAAAATCATTAATACTGGTTGTAATACCTGCCATAATATCCTCTGCTTATATTTATAAACGTAAAAATCACCCCTACCGGAAGGGTGATTTTTATAATCGAATTTAATTATTAGGTATGAATGTGCATGGAAGTAGAACTACCGACATTTCTTACAGATACTAGTTCCTTGATTTCAGGAATTTCCATCAATTCTTCAATACCCTTCTTAAGTTTTTCAAGGTATTCAGATGTAGCACCCTGAACCTGAATAACGAGCTTATTCGAATCTTCATCCATGTTAGAGCATTCAATAGAACCGTCAAACATATCCTTGAATCTGGCAGCATGCTTTTTAACGGCAACGTCAAAAATACCCCTAATCTGATGAACAATTAAATTTATCCAGTCAGTTTCAGAAGGTTCTTTCTTAGCGGCTGGTTTTGCCTCAGCACTTGGTGTTGTCTTCTTAGCTGCAGCTGTTGTCTTCTTAGCTACCGGAGCATCGTCTTCATTCAAAGAAATATATGGTAATTTAATATTGAATACATTAAACGAATCAACAAACAACTGCTTGAACTTGTCAGCCTTAATCATGCTAGCAATATCTGTAAGTTTAGCGTTGTAATCCTTAATAGTTTCATTCTTAATTTTTTCTTTAATTCGAGTTGTAGCAATAGTGAAGTAAAGATTTACAACATCGCCTTTACGGTGATTTGCTTCTTCTTCAGCCTTTTTAGCCAAAGCGTCTTCTTCAGCCTGAGCAAGTTGCTGCATAAACTTATCCTGAGATTCTTCAGCTACCTGCTTAATAATTGTAGCCACGCTTTCATTTGCTTCGAATTCTGCGGACTTATTGAAATCAGCAATAAGGGCACTGTTAACCTTTATTTTCTTAACTTCGGCGAATGAACCACAAGTGTTAATGCCCTTAACCTTGTTAAAGAATGGCTCAGCATCGGAAGTAGTATCAAAACAGAGGTCAACTGCCAAATCTTTATTATTTCTAATACAGACAATGTTATTGTCAACTGCAATAGTCATAATCTTATTGTAATATTCATCAGTCCACTTCTTGATAACTTCATCAGCCTTGAGGTCACCAGAGCTTTTAAGTTCTTCCGCACACTTTTTAATCTGCTTAGTAAGCTGGTCCTTGTTAAACGACCACTTAACAGCATAGACTTCAGTTTCAGTTCCTTCCTTACGGAGTTTTTCAGCTTCTGCTTCAGCCTTAGCCTTAGCATCTTCAAGACCCTTAATATACTTGGCATAGTTGTCTTCGGCAATTTTCAAAACTGCCTGGTCCATTTTTGCGACATCAAGAGAAGAAACACCAGAAGACTTGAAGCGTTCGATACTATTAGAATTGACGCTCGTAGCCGAGACATCGCTAACAGAAATAATCGTATTGTCATTCAAGTTGTTTGCAATATCCTGAGCAAGACCCTTATTTACATAGCACAAACCGAAACCGCCATCAAAATACTTGATATAGGCGAGGTTGTCTTTATCAGCCTTCTTGAAAATCTGGTCATTGATAGCAGCTTTCCATGCTTCCAAGAGCTTGTCAGCATTAGTAGATTCACCATCTTTCTTGATTACATTTTCAATAAATGATTTGATTCCATCGTTTTTGTAAGTACACTTAATCATGTAAACGGTGGTATCTGTACCTTCTTCTTTAATCTTGTTTTCGAGATTAAACTTGTCCTTTGCGATTTTAGAAACACGGTCTACTAATTTTTGTGCCTTGAAAACGAACGAACCTGTAGCTTCAAATATTTTTTTCATTGTCATTACTCCAAAAATTAATTATTCCTTATTCTTCGCGATCAAGTTACTGTTAATCTTGACTTCCTTAGGTTCCTTGAATGTACCGATGAAGTTTTCACCACCAATCTGTTCATGGAATGCTTCAGCGTCAGAAAGTGTTTCGAAGTTCAAGAAGATATTGCCCTTCTGAGAGCCACGACCATACAAGAAGTGGAAATCAGCTGCAACTTCCTTGACTTCTTTGAATTCCTTATTCAATTCTTCAGCAACAGTTTCGTCAGAACTAAGGCTTGGATCCTTATCCTTAAGCTTAGCGATAAAGTCTTCAATATCACTATCTGTAATTTCCCAAACTACACGTCCTGCCTTAACGTCCTTACCGTAACGGTTATTCTTTACGGCATCAAGAATTTCATCTTTAATCTTGTCAAAGATAAGTTTCGAGTTTTCATTAGTGAACTTAGCCTTAGCAATAGACTTGCTTTCCTTCCAACCACGGTCTTCGCTCTTAACCTTGTCATAGACGGTATCTTTACGGCGAGTGCACTTTTCGATTTTAATCATGCTCTGAATAACATCTTCGCCGACTTCGATAATCTTCTGTTCCATGAGTTTTTCTTTCTTGAAATCTTCAGCATGGTCCTTAGTGTCATAATACATGTACAAGTGTCCATCCTGAACCCAAGAATACTTATAACCACGAATCTCGTCAGTATAGAGACGTTCATCTTCGTCATTACCCGGATTTTCAGAAGCATTATCATATCTGGTATTTTCGCCACGAGCAAGGCCAACGATTTTGTCAATCGTGCCATTTACTGCATCAGTAATAGCCTTCAAAATCTCTTCACGTGCGCCGTCAATGTCTGTACCTTTGCCAGAATCTTTGACAGCCATAGCACACTTCTCGATAAGTCCCTTACGGAAACCACGATCAGTAAAGTCAAAATTAAGACGCCAAAGTTCTATCTTGTCTTCTTTAAGATTACCGCTGAGGTGCTTCTTTGTATCGTACCAGCTTTTCTTGATATTAAACCAGTCCTTAATACCTTCGTCCATCTGAAGATCGTCGTAGGTAAAATTACCTTTCAGCTTCTCCTTGGCTAAATATTGTGAAAATGTTGTTTCTTTCTTCATTCCGGAATTCCTTTTAAAATCTTTTATATTATTTATAGAGTTTCAAAAGTTTCGAGATCTCTGGCAAAATGCTTACGGTTTGCCTTAATCCAGGATTTTATCTCCTGAATGGCCCTATGCATGTCATTCCAGTCGATAGTTGTACCCTTCGGAACGTCCTCTTCACGAATATCCATAGCCCAATTACCAGAATTAAACTTAAATGTATGATTGTCAAGACTATCGGAAATACGGTCGCATTCCTCGAGAGCCCAATCAGGGTATCGCTTGACAGTATCAACGCAAAGTTTCAGAAGTGGGTTGAATGTTGGCATTTGAAGGATGTTTTCCATAGTTCTGTAGCCAGTAAACTTTGCAATAGTGTAAAATCTCAGAATTTGTACAATCGGTCTCATTTTAATTCTCCTTATAAAAATAAATGAAAGCCTAATGCAAAATTAGGCTTCTTGAACTTTATGTCTTATTATATATGAAAAACTAAACCAGATTTTTCGTAGCAGTGAAATTGTGCTTTTTCAAAACCAAGAGTGCTTCTTCGAGATTCTGGTCGATTTCTTCCTCAGGTTCAGGTTGTTCCTTGGTTTCATCTTCTTCATCGGCAACTGGACTATCTACCGGCATGACATAAGTAATAGCGTCATCCCAAGACATACCCTTGTATTTCGAATTCGGTTCAAAATAAGTAGACTGGTTTTCCTTACCAAGGTCAGCACGATAAACGAGCTTAGCACCGTCAGCATATTCGAGGAAGTTGTTTCCATCAACGAGCTTACCCTTACCGATAACACCATTCTTAATCTTTGCGTTGGCAACGTCTTCGACATCCGCTTTCATTCCTGCAGCAAAAGACTTGAACCTTCCGAGAATTTCTTCAGCCTTCTCAATACCTGTAGTGATACGAGAATTGATAGCTGAAATATTCGGAGATTCCTTTGCATTTCCAGAAGTATTAAGGAAAAGAACTGCGGCGACAATAGTGCTCAAAAGAATCTGAGTAAGATTGTTGTCAACGTTTGAATTCTGGATTTCTTTCTTAATATCTCCAGCGTCAGACATGAGCTGTTCTTTTTCATTTTCTGTTTTTGCGCTTTTTGCGAAATTTACAAAGGTTTTAACCTTGTTAAAAATACTGTCTAGTTTTTCTGCTTCGTTAATCATATCTTATTTATAAATATCGCATGAACATTTTACTGCTCAATAAAAGATATGGTTATGAAACGGTAATTCCTTTTCCATTAGTTTCTCCATTAAGAATGTGGGAAGAAACTGCACTAGTATTTAGTAGCGGTAAAAAGAATTATAGTTTGTGGAAGTCAGATTTTAATGATACTGATATGATATTGCCAAATAATACAAAATTAGTTCTTACGAATTTTAAAAATGTAAAAGAGCTATATGATTATATAGCTCCAATTCTAAACAATGAAGAAAACAAATTCGTAATAGAAAACTATCTTTAAAGGTCGTCAATCTTTCCAAGAGTTTTCGTAAATTCCAAATAACTTAGTGCATTTTCACGAAGTCCAGCCAATTCACCGTTAAACGGGATTTCAGTAGCTCCATGTTTTAATACGATATTTTTATAATCGTTCAGTCTATGTTTATTTATCATGAATACACAAAAAGCAGTAGTCAAATAATAGCGTTTATTTAGATGAATAATTTCACGTCCGCTTATACGTACAGTTTCATCATCATCAAAAGTAGATTTCTTATCAACGGCTAAAATCTGTAAAAGTGTAGGTTCTTTCTTATCCTTGAAGTTATACTGGATATAAAAAACATCTGACATTACTTTTGTAATATCATAAGCGGTTTTTCCATTAATAACTGCACTTTTGATTTTATTACTCGCTTTAATTCTTTTCATATCACTTATTATTTCAACAGGATCAAAGTTTTTCGATTGCCCTAAGATTCCTGTATTTTTCAATAGCCGTAGAGAGACGGTCGAGGTTTTTCTTGTCGGCGTAAAGATTCTCATATTTAGTACCTTCGAGCATTACATAATCACCTGGACGCTGAGTAATATAATACCAATAGCCACCAGCATAATCGTTGGGCTCTACAACTTGTATTCCAATTTGTCCATTCTGTGTACTAAAATCCAAAATATCGACAAACTCGATATTTTTCTTTGCCGTAGCACACAGACTTACACACAGTTTATTCTTCATGCCATAGAATATAGTAAACCAGCTGTTATTTGTAAACCTGTTTACATAAAGAAAATTTTTTGCTATATTATAAGGCATGAAGTCTAAGCCCAAAATTCTTTTTCGTCATTTTACTGTCCAGCCGGAAGAATTCGACATTGACAGGTTTGAAGTATTTGAGCTTAGGGATAATGTTAATATCTGCGACGGTAATCCTTCATTAGCGGTTCCATTGGCTCCGTATGGTCATTATAAAAATCGAACTGAAATAGTTCCCATATCGCATTTTATATATCCAGACTGTTATTTCATAATAGACGATGTAGAATATCGTTTTCCTAATAAAAAACCACAAGAGATATATAAAACACTTTGCGATGTAATTTATGAAAAGATTGTAGAATATCAACTTTCGAGCTTAAATGATGATAGCGTTTAAATATACAGAGTTATATAAAACACTTTTGGATAAGCAAATTCCAATTAAATACATGAACATCAAAGATGAAGTTCATGCTTATTCTCATTTATATAAAGGTCATACGTCTGTTCTGTTTTGCGGAATGAAAAAATGGGATGAAGACGATTTTACCATTTATTACTACATGAAAAATAATGTCACAGAAGATTTGAGGCTTAGCTGGGACAATAACTGCTATGTAGTTTATGAAGGTGTCAAGTATGACAATATTGATAAACTTTATGCATCGTTAGAAAATAAAAAGACTCTTGCAATAATAGATAGTTATTTACAATAAAAATGACGGACCGCCAGATCCGTCATGAATTATCATATTGTTGAAACGTGTTCGACAAAGAACCAATATGATAAAATTTAAATTGCGTCAGTACCAGAACGATTTTCGATAATCTTTAAGATTGCTTCAAGCTTCGGTTTTAAAGTTTCCTCTGCCTCGTCGAAATCTTCAGCCATATACGGAATTGTTTCCTTGATGGCTTCTGTAACTTTAGCAGTGATAGAATCCTGTTTTTCTATAACTTCGGTTTCGCCCCAACCTGGGTCATAGGTTCCGAAATCGCGTCCATCCCAGCTTGGTTCTTCGCCAGTATAGCGAACGTCGACTTCGATTGAATTACCATCACCGCCTGTAGAATCATACTGCTCATCGAAATCCTTAACAAAACCAGGAAGGATCTCTTCGATTTTGGCGACTTCTTCCTTTGTAACGCCCAAGCGGCAAGTCAATTCAAAAGACTTCTTAAGCGGATTACCGTGATAATCCAGCAATTTATCAATATAGATAGGAACTTTTACTGTGTCATCATTATAATGTTCACAGACATATCCGTGATTTTCCAAAATAACCAAAGATTCTTTTAATTTCATTATAACCTCATTTTTATTATTTATAGCATTGACAAAAAGGAACTCTCTTGCTATATTTAAGGTACTATGTCTCAAAAAAACACAAAATATCCTATTTTATTGCTGTATGTTGATGGCTATAGCCGGTGCAGCTTGGATTGTTCAGGCGGTTCACCAGCAATCGCCGAATATCGATTATGAAAAAAGCTACAGCGTAGCAGAAGTTCAGAAGTTGGTAGATGAAAAAGTTAAAGATGTCAACTGTGGGGTCATCAATAACGAAATTATCTGCATCCATAAAAACCACAAAACTTCACGTCAACCTGTCTTTTGCACAGTTAAATGGAACGGTAAATAATGTCACCAGTACCCTTCAAACTCACATGTACAATTTTGGTAATTTATATTGCCTTATTCATAATTCTCGGATTCTTCAGTCTGCCTATATTGCTTTGGCTTCTCGGCATAATGTTCGCCGTGGCAACATTGTGTTATATCGTTATTATTGTCGAAGAAAAACCATGGAAGTATTGTAATTCGGCGGAAAACTGGCTTGGATATGCACTCATGGCATACGGCATTGTTTTCTTCTTCCTTCCGATTATTTTACTCAATGTTATTGCCGACAAGATGGAACGTAATGAAAAATGATTAACGTCGTTTTTATACAGTTTAATTGCGATCAACAGCCTGTTAAAAGGGATGTTACTGATATAGTCGCATTTTATAAGTGTAAAGCCGAAAATTTTGTAGATGCACATGACCAAAAAGATATTATAGATGAATCGATAATCGTTATACAATGGAGATCTCCGGATTACCACGGCATTTATATGCTTCGTCTGGGTACTTTTAATCTTTATGAGGCATATCTTGAAATCGATGGTAAAACATACAAATATCCGGAAATAATAAAAAACTTTGACAGAATAAACGGTATTATAGAAAATGAAAAAACCAAACTCGCTTTGGAGAAACTGGCATGATTCAAATCAGACACCGTTCTTGCTTATATGACATCGAAACAATAGATGATTTTGTGCATTTGTTGCATTATAATTCTGATCTTGAAACACATGAGCATTATATAAAAGTATGCATTAAACCTGTTGGTTGGGAATATTCTCACGAGGTTCGTTTAAACGGTGATGATTATATTAAGCTAAATGACAAAATTTATACTGTAACAGATATTGGTGAACAATTTGACAAAGTTAAAGCATTAGCTATGCATGAACTTGAAATTCAGGCTATAGACGCATTATGAGCAATATTGTAATTGAAAGACGATACAATTATCCCAGGTCGGATGATATTTATACAGTATATAAGTTATACGGTTTTGAAGAGACAAAACATGGTTTTTATATTTTCTTTTCCGATAAGAGAGATGGTTATCCGCACACCATCGATACTGCTCCTACTGAAAAGTCTAAGACGTTTCTTATAATTAACGGCCAAAGATTTACAAACGACGACATTCTTAAAAATCCTTCCAGAATCGGTGCATTATTGAATAATGCATGGAATATGAACGCAATCGAACACCTTCCGTAGATTACCAATATGACAAAAGACGATTTTAAAGTTTTTCAAGATTATCATATAGATTACATTCTAAGAGATAAGCATCAGCCTTATATCTTTAGGGAAATGTATATCAATGAAAACAATGTTACAGAACCGGATCTTTTGATTCCTATTGTTAGCCCAGAGACTTATACACAAACTATAGAATGTCTTGTATTTAGGTCAAATGAAAATAAAACTTATATGTACAGAGGTTATCTTTATATAAACCCGAAAGGCGAAAACGTAAAGAAAATGACTTTATATTCCAGAAACGGAAAAGAAGTAGCATTTGACCCAAAGATAGATGACGCTTCTATATTTACTGAAAAAGTTAAGATGTATGTAGATAACTATGATAATTTCAGAAGTATCGACAAGCTATGACAAAAGTAATCTGTGAAAAATATAAAGACGGAAATTTACTCTATACGAATGAATATGTCGTTGGAGAGTTAAATTTTATTTACGAATGTAGTCCAAACACTGCTTATGAAGCCATGCAATCTGATTTACGTAATCATAAAACAGTACGTATGTGTTTTATCGCAAAGTCGTTAAATAATAAAAAAATAAGCATGGAATATTATAAGTATATCGGTTCGTTTCCGATATATAACTTTGGTCCTTTGGATGAACGAACATATCTCGTTATCGGCGATAAGACCTTTTACTATTCCGATGTTGTTGATAATACCGAAAAGATAGTTGCCCTGATTAAACAGGAAGAAACCCTTTCAGCCATCGAGGAGTTATGATTAAAGTAATTATTACAATAGGTGGAAATGTTGTCGTTGAATATGTTGTAATTGAACTTGTCAGTGTAATTATAGATTTTGTTAGAGCTACCCGAATTACACAAAGTCAGACTGATGGTATAGATAACAAAGTCTTGTATATAGAATTCAACTATAAAAGTAAGAATAACCGCGAAAATTATGGTAATATAACTTTACCTTTCGGACATTTTGCCGAGAAAGACCAAGAAGTCTATTTAGCTGATGGAGACAAAGTTTATTATTATAAAGATATTATGGAAAATCCCGAAAAGTTCAAAGCCATAATAACCAATAAACTTATGGTTGAAACCATCGATAGCGTATTATGACCGTTATATTAAAGCTTAATAAAAAAATTCACAAAAAAGACTACAAAATAACGAAAATTATTAAGTTTTTTGCAGCCGGTATACATTCGTATATTCATTTTATTGATGATGCCGGAAAAGATTTACAGTTCAATTTTGATGTATATTGTAGTATTGAAGTCGATGGTATAAAACACGACTATATCGAATATAGGAATAATCCCGCAAAGTTCACAGCCATGATTGAGAATATTCAAAATATATTTGCATTAGAGGCCTTACCATGATACTGTATCTTTTACAGAATAAACATCATTATGGCACCAAGGTAGAGTTTAATCATTTGAGCAGCATTGAAACACTCAATTTCCACGGTGATGATTTTACGGTTATTACTCTTGTCGATAGATACGGAAAAACTCATAGACTGCCTATCGGAAAAGAATCGGTAATCCGGGTTGATTCCGGTCCTATTGATTTACCAACAGAATATGAATTTAGAGAGATGTCTGAAAACCCGGATGCATTCGTAGCAATGATTAATAACATAGAAAACGAAATTGCTCTCGACCGTCTTTAACCCGTTGACAAACGGGTTATTTTTTACTATATTAAGATTGATGATTCGGATTATTCAAGAAGAAAATATACATGGGAATTGGTCTCAGCGTCGACAGTTCAAAGTAAAATCAGCAAAGCTGGTCATACAAGCTGTACGTAGCACATATGATACCGATCTTATTGTTCATTTTGAATCCTATAATAACAGTCGTCGAGATACCTATGGATTTGAAACTGGCGAAACATGCTTACAATATAGATTGTTAATAGAAATTGGCGGAGAAGTCTACGGACATGAGGACCTTATTAAAAATATCGATAAATTCAACGCCATGCTAGAAAACGAGTCAGTAAAATGCGCCATTGAGAGATTGCTATGATTAGAGTTAAGTGTTATCATAAATCTAGTATTAATGGGCGTTGGGAACAAATCAGAGCTTATCCAGTATATCAGCCTGTACTTAAATATAGTGAACTTAGTAAAGATTATTTAACAATCACTTATGTAGATTTTAATAAAAAACCAAATAGTTTAATGTTGTTCGATAGAGAAGACATTCGTATGCAAGTAGCTCTGGATATTGACGAATTAAATATTCATAAAGAATATACTATAGAGGAATTAAAAACTGATTTTGACAGAGTTAGAGCGTTATTTGATAATGAATATATGAAAGATATTTTGGAAGCCTTACCATGATTAAACTTGTACGTGAAGCATATTATAAAGATGGACAGCACTCGACGCGTATTTATTATTTACTCGAATCGTATGTTTTTCAAACCGTGACCAATAGGCACAAATATCTTTGTATAGCATTTACATATTTTAAATCAGAACTTGATGATGACTATAAGGAAAAACCGGACTATTGTTTTTTGGGTAATGTGTCTAATCCTGGCGGCAACAGCTATAATACTTGGATTGAAATCGATGATGTAAAATATACAGATAAAGACATTGAAAAGAATATGGAAAAGTTCAATGCTCTTTTAACTCAGAAAACAAACGAAGAAATTTTGAATAGATTGGATTGATATGGTTATAGTCAAGATAATTGAGCCTAACATGAATACCAAATATTTGGAAGCAACTAATGTTAGATTGGATGCCGTTACTAAAGCTGACATTTATCTTCATTATAGAATTCCAGATTATCTTGGTGAACAGGCTATTTACTTAACCTTAAATACCAAAGATGTTTCTTTGATTATAAACGATGTTGAATATCTTCACAATACGCTTATAAACAATTATGATAAAATTAATGCCCTGCTGGAAGAACAACGGATAGAAGAAGCTATCGACTCTTTACCTTAACATAGATCAACTACCATGATTAAATTATTGTTTAAAGATTATACTGTTAATAGCTGTTATAAGGATTTGCCTATTATAAATCTCAAGGTAGAACTTGAGAGAAATATGACGAATGATTTTTTCCAGCTAAATCAAAAAGAGAGAACTGCTGTTTTGGCGACATTCAATTTTATTGGTGAGTCAGCACGTCAGGCTAGAAATATAGGTCGTTTCCGATTTAATTCTTTTGACTATGAAAATTTTATCCAAATCGGTGAAACCATTTATAACTATGAAGCACTTTTGGAAAATATAGACAGAATAAGCGCAATTATTGAAAAAGAAAACTTGAAGAATTCCATCGAGGTGTTACCAGGATAGAGTCAACTATAATGTTATACGTCGTCGTCAGAAAAAGAAGTCATAAATTTATTTCGACGGGTGTCGAAAATTTTATCGAATATATCAAATATCCGATTCTTGACCTTATTTGGTTAAGAAAAGATGTTCGTCTTACAAGTACATACCAAATGGATATTTTCAGACAAGACGGTATCGATATTAGAATAAAAACAAAGACTCATGATGAAATCTCAGAAGCGACATTTTCCTTAGGAAAGTTTCATACTCCGAATAGATGGTTTGAATGGCATAGAACTTGCTTTATTGCCAGAGGTAGAAAACATTTTAATTATCCGGAAATTTATAAAGACTTTGAAAAATTTGAATTAAGGCTTAAACAGATGTTATTAGAAGACAAGATTGAGGAATTACCATGATTGAAGTATTTGACGGACTTTTTAATAGACGTGTACGGAATGTTAGTCTTATAAAACTAGAAGATAAAGATGGCTATTTGTTTAAAGCCAACTATTTTGATTGTGGTAACTTATATAATACCTGTTCATATTTTCTTGCATTCAATCATAGTTATATTAAAATTAATAACGCCAAATATGATTATAACTCAATGCGTAAGAATTTTGACAAAATTCAAGTTATATTAGAAAAAGAAAATATTAAAATGGCACTTGAGAAACTATAAGAATTAACACATGGAGTAAATCAATGCCCAAATCTACAAATACCGACTTAATTGTGTTTTCTATCTGCTCTGTCCTTGTCATTGCAGTTATGTGTATGTTCGCTGTTGACCGTATCATATATGGACCTGTTCCAGATAAAGCACCACCTACCTATACCACTTCTGACGGATTGCACCATGGATGTAAATTGGCCGTATATGACGGACTAATTCACAGAACTACATGGACATTGACCTGTCCTGACGGATATATCCAGCATAACGGCAACTATACCATAGAACGTCCATAGCGTGCATTTATACGGTTGACATCAGCTTCATGTTTTGCTATATTGCATAACATGGTAGAAGTTATTCACAAAGTTAAATATAATCGCGGTAAAACCGAATTTTCTTCGAATATTCTTACTAAGCTTCGTTTTTTGATGGTTTCTGAGAATAGTCTACCGGCATACCTGGTAAATCCCACACCCGAAAAACATTATGTTGATATTGGATTTTCTACTGAAAACAGTTTAATGAACTTAGCCATTGGTAAGTTCTATATTACAGGTATCAAATCATGGGAAGTCTATGTTCTCATTGACGGTGTTAAATACGAATACGAATATATAGCCTACAACCCCGAACGTTTTAAGGCTTTGGTAAACCAGTCGTTATTAACTTCCATGCTGGAGAAAAACTTATGCTAGAAGTATGGCAAGCAACATATAATTTCGGATATTTAAAATTTCCGCTGGCTAAGCTTATCGACTTGGAACCCGATGACGATTACGGTATTACAGATACTGGTAAATGTCTATTAAGACATCGTTTTCGTATAAGGTTCTATGATAATCTGGATAAAAGACATACAATCCACTTTGATGGAGTCCGTCAGCAAGAAAACGTTATCGTAAATGGCAAGAAGAAATATGACTATTTCTCTATAAAGAAAGATCCTATCAAATTCAGACTGTTTCTGGAACAGGAAATTACACGCTCTGCAATCGAGGCACTTCCATGATTAAAGTTATTGACGGATTTGGACTTAAACATCAAGTAGCAAGTGGCTCATTACACAAGATGTATTCTACATACAATACAAATGAAGTAGTTGGCTACAAATTCGTATATGTTGTGGAAGGTCGAGCAATAAGACAAGAATGTCTCTTCAATACGAAAACTTGGGCACACGAGTTTCAAAATGCCATCGATATTAACGGTAAGGTTTTTCATTACGAAGACATCGATAAGAACTACGGAAGTATTAAGGTCATGATTGAACAGGATTTTATGGCCAGTATGATTGATAGGAATTTGCCATGATTAATATTTGTAGAAATGGAATAATTGAAACCGTACAGCCAATGACGCTCGTTGTGACCACTACGCGTTATGAAAAAGGCTTGGTATTAAAGTGCAGGCCTTCTTATACATTGTTTTATCGTAACAAGGATAATCTTATAAGGTATATAGACTTTTCAGTATATGACAAAAATGCTCGAAAAGAGAATTATCTGGAAATAAAAAATATAAGGTACAAATATCCAGGCATTAATAGAAATCCTGAAAAAATCAGAATGCTTATTGAAGAAGATCGACTCAACGATTCTATTGAGGCTTTACCATGACAAAGTTTAGACCTTGCATAGACATACATGACGGTTGTGTTAAGCAAATAGTCGGTAGTTCCCTAGGTTCAAATTTGGTAACAAATTTCGAATCAGACCATTCTCCGGCCTGGTTCGCTGAACTATATAAGAAAGACGGAATTACTGGTGGTCATGTTATTATGCTCGGTAAAGAAAATCCCGAACTCGCAAAAGAAGCGTTGAGAGCATATCCTGGCGGACTTCAAATCGGCGGCGGAATAACTTCCAAGAATGCACATGAATATCTGGATGCTGGTGCTTCGCATGTTATCGTTACTAGTTGGATTTTCCCTGATGGTAAATTGAACATAGACAGACTCGAAACCCTTTCGAGAATTGTTGGCAAGGAACATCTCATACTCGATTTGAGCTGCAAGAGAATAACGGAACCTGAAGACATTCCCGTATGGAAAGTCGCAATCAATCACTGGCAGACACTTTCAGATACTGAGGTTTCGCCGGAAACACTTGAACTTCTTTCCAACTATTGTTCTGAGTTTCTTATACATGCAGCGGATTACGAAGGTAAGCAAAACGGCATGGATGAAGAACTTATAATGCTCATGGCCGAATATAGTCCGATTCAATGTACCTATGCGGGAGGTGCAAAGTCTATTAAGGACCTAGAACGCTGCCAGAGACTCTCAAATGGAGCCGTGGACCTTTCTATCGGTTCAGCCCTAGACTTATTTGGGGGCAAGGGAATTAAGTACACAGAGTGCGTTCGATTCAATAAAGGAGCGGGTCGATGATTAAAGTATTTAATTCGAAGAAGCTCTACACTTTAAGTAATCCGGAATTCCATATAGTCAAGCAGGACTATCTGGATATGAAAAATTATTTTGAATTTTACAGAATTGCATTCTATTATGACTGTATGCAAGTATTAGTCGATTTTTCTGACCGTTCTTCGATTGAAGAGTTTATCAACTATGTCGAAGTAAACGGGAAAATTTTTAAGTATAAAGATATTCATAAAAATCCGGAAAGATTTAGAATGTTATTGGAGCAGGACAAACTTATTGATACTATTGATAGGAACTTGCCATGATTCAGGTTTATTTGTCTTCTCGTAATATGTTTATACCTATTAGAAATGCAATATTATATAAGCAAAAAGATGCTTTTACTAATAGAGAATTTTTTCGTATAAGATGTATTGATCCTAATGGGGATTGGACGCATTTCGATTTTTCCCCGTCATTATGGAATAATGAAAACTTCATCGATATTGACGGTAAAAGATTTAGATATTGTGAGATTGAAAAGAATCCTGATTACGTCATCGCATTGGTGGAACAAGAATCTACTCGTTGTGCAATAGACGAACTTTCGGGTTAACATTTGACCTAAATTAAATTATATTTAGAGGTACTATGATTACATTATATGACCATGAAGACAATAAACTGTATGAAGTCAAGAAACTTACCGGTTTTTTGATTGACCAAGACTTTTTCGCAAGACTTGCGGATGGTGATAGACCACGTGTAACCAAAAATTATGAAGAAATAATTTTGGATTTTGTTGACCAGTACAATAAGGAACGAAAGTTCTATATAACCGATTCCAACAAAGACAGAGTTACCATCAAAATAGATGACGTCGAATATTCCTATGACTATATCACGAAGAACAAGGATTGGGCAAATTCCGTATTTAACCATCAAATGGGTCTTATAGCAGTTGAGCAACTTCCATGATTAACGCATACAATGCCTGTCTTGATAAATTACATAAAGATATAAAACAACCGAAACTTGAAAGTTTCTCAGTTGATAATTATGCTGATCCTGAACCTATCAGCTTTGCTATTTATTTCGATGAGGACAAAGAACATAAGACTTTGGTTTTTTCGGGTAAGCGTTCACAAAATTATCTGGAAATAAATGGAAATAAATACTGGTATACAGATATGTTGACCCGTTGGGACCTTATACAAGCACTTATTGTCCAAGAAAACAACATAAAAGCTATCGATGCCCTTCCATAAAGGGCTGACATATACGCCCCAATTTACTATATTGGGGTATATGGTAAAGTTTATTCAATATAACAAACTGCACGATGAATATATCACATGGCCTTCCAATTATGTAGAATTGGCCGGACACGACAGTTATGGCGAAATTCTTGTTGATGTTTATTATGGTGATAAACATACCTATCAGAAAGACCGTTTCATTTTGAATCCTAAAAGCTATTTTGAAATCGATGGAAAGAAGTATACCAGTTCCTATGTAAAAGCCTACGAACAAGAAATGAAAATTTTTCTCAAACAAGTCCGAGAAGCCTCTGTACTCAATATCCTAGACTAACATGATTCGTTTCAGATATACAAATTGGGAAGGCGTAGTTACGGAATATATGCTGAAAGAACCGGTAATAGGGCATAATTCTTATGATGATTTATCCCTATATTGCTATGCCGAAGATACTAAGGGATATACACGACATGCCTGGCTGATAGATTCGACTTCTGAACTTTTTATTAACAATAAGAAATACGACGGGGACTATATTCTGGAAAACTGGAAAGAAATTAACATTCTGATAAAACAATCTGAAGAAATCGAATGCTTAGAGGTACTTGACTGATGATTAAAGTTTATGACCATAGATGTGGAACACCGTGTGAGGTTAGGAGCTGTTCTCTTGTAAAAGCCGGCGAATGTTTCGGTTTAACCTATTCTTACTGGGTAAATCCGAAGCATTTTCAGATTAAACATCTTACGTTCTCGCCGTATATTTACGAGGAACGAAACTCTAATTATATCGAAATAAACGACATTAAGTACAAATACGATAATATCCGTAAAAGATTCGGACTTATCCAAGCACTTATCGAAAAAGAAAGTATCATATCTGCAATAGAGGAACTTCCATGATTAAGTATACTTTCAAACGTATTTCCGACAATAAATATCAAACTATCGAGATTTATAATGCCCTAAAATTAGCGCAATATAATGGTAGCGTTTTTATTACGATTTCTGAAAATAGATTTCTTCAATTCGACAAGTATGACGATGACGGAAGTTTCCTTGACATTAGCGGGAAAATCTACACGAAAGACCAAATTATGGAAAATCCAGAAAAAGTCTTCGTGGCCATGAAAAACGACATTCTCGGTACCGAAATCGAGGCACTTCTTCCATGATTAAAGCATACAACTCCCAAACGCTTACACATTATGACAAAATCATAGAGGCAAAGCTGTACCCAAATCCCAAATACAAAAATGACAAGTTTGATACCTATACCTATATAGACCAGTTTACCCTGGAATTCAAGACAGGCATTAACGAAAGATCCGATTTTATTAATTTTTCCAAATATAGTATGGGTGAATGCTATATCAGCAATATCGTAATCAACGATAAAGAATATACCTATATGGAAATCCGTAAGGAATACGAACACCTCCAGGCCCTTATCGAAAGGGAAATAAACCTAACCAATATTACCCTCCTACCCTAAAAAGGGCTTACATACCCCCTTAAATTTGCTATATTAGGGGTATGGTCTTCCTTCAAACTGTAACTTCGTTCAATCACCCGTTCATGGATGTAATCAAGGATATTGTCAATATAGCCTATTCGCCATATTCTTTTAGATTAGATTACAAAAATGCTGCGGGACATCAGATCCGGGCCACCTTCACCAAGGGTATGGACCCTGAAACGCATAATATAAGGATAAATGACGATACCTTTTCCCCTAAGGAAATGGTAGATAACCCTGAAAAGATGGCAGCTTTGATAAGACAGGATTTGACGAATTCGGCAATAGAGGCCCTTCCGTGATTACTATACACCTGAAAAACAGCCATAAGGCTGACGTTAAATCTGTTAAGGGATTCGTAAAAGACGCCCATTGTCTGAACCTCGTCTATACCAATGATAGTCCATATACCAACTATATCTCGTATGACAGGGATAACAAAACCGGGCACAATATTACAATCGGGGATATAACCTATACACCCGAGCAGATTATAGAAAATCCAGAATATATCCTAACCCTAATGAACCAAGAACTTACAAAAGACGCAATCGAGGCCCTTCCATGATTACCATAATATATGACAAAAAGAAAAACATTAAAGAGAATGTTCTGGAACCAGTCAAATTCGTCGACGATGCTATACATCTGAATTTATTCTATCATAAGCTTAACTACCAGCAACGTGAAATTTCAGATTATATAGGTTTTAACAAGTATACTAAAAACGGTTATCTTCTAAAAATAGGAGATAAAGTATTTAAACCGGCGCAAATCATAGAAAATCCAGAACATATCCTGGCCCTGATGAAACAAGTCTTCTTAAAACAAACCCTCGAGAAACTTCCATGATTACATTCCATAATTCTGGTTATTCTTTTCGGATGTACGGAAAGCATATGGACTCGCCCGCCCTTATCTATGCCAAGGGTACTATTTTTGTCCCGTATTTTGATAAGTCAGATCCTATCGGCTGTCTCGCGATGTACCAAATGTTTAGTAGCATATTCTATACAGGCTATTACATATATTCGGATGAACCCGAAAACTATCTGCAAATAACCAACAAGGAGATTGAACAGAAGTTTTACTATGAGGATATTGTCAAAGACATAGACAAGCTGAACATCCTAATCGAAAAAGAAAAGCTCGGAGATGCAATCGAGGAACTTCCATGATTTCAGTATTTAACGGATTTTCATATATTAAACACGCGAATATCATTGTTTCGTATTTTATTCGGTATAGGGACGGTTTTAAGTTGACCTATACCATCCCCGGACGCTCTGAACATTTTGCCCAGTATTTCGAAAGCTCAGACCCCTATGACTGCGTGTCCTATATGTCGATAAACGGGAAGAAATACGACTGTGACAATATGGAAAAGTACTTTGACAGAATCCTAACGCTCTTATCCCAGGAAAGCAATTTAAGAGCAATCGTGGCCCTCCCATGATTAAATTCATCCAGCAAAGCTCTATCATCCGTTCCGAAAAGACAGTAAAGGACGTCTACGGCTACAGGCCCATGGACAACGGCGTCTATTTCTATTACCATACCCAACGCAACAACGAGGCCTGGGAACTCTTCTCGAACACCCCCGAACACGACAACCATTTTATCCAGATAGGAAACTATACCTACCAGGCCAAAGATATAATAAAAAATCCAGAACGTATCTTCGCCCTTATGCAGCAGGATTCAATCGACGAAGCGCTCGATAAACTTCCGGGTTGACATATACCCTACATTTTACTATATTATTGACCATGATGATACTTCTCCTCGCAGTCTTCGTGGCCTATGCTATCTACCTCGGTTTCCAGGAAGTCATGAAATTAAAGCAGGATGCCTTCATGATGGACATGCAGGATCTCCCCTATACCCGCCCGGAAATCAAGAAAAGCCTCTTCGAATACCTGGAAGTCGCAAACATTAACTCCCTCAGGCAGGAAAGAAAACAACTCTATTTCCCCGGAAACCTCTGGGAACAGGGCTACAGGACAGCAAACCAGGTCATAGCCGACCTCCCCAGGCTCATAGCCCGCGAACGCAACATCAAAACTGAATATATCATCGAGAAACTTCCATGATTACAATACACCACGGCGCCGGATATAAACACACGGTTATCGAACTATTATGCCTCAATGTCAAGTCTACCGTAAAATTCACGGTAAAAGCCAAAGAGTGCACGTTCGTAACCATGGTAATAACCTTCTCCAGAAATCAATTATGCGAAAACCTGTTTATCCAGATTAACGACAGGGTATTCAAATTCCAGCAAATCATGGAAAACCCGTACAGGATATATACCCTAATGCAACAGGACCTATTACAAGATTCCATAGAGAATAACCTCCAATGATTACCATGGAATACAGATCAGCCGACGAAAAACAAATGTCCATGAACGTTACCGATCTATATTCAGTATATAGGAATGACTGGGGCGATAGTGTTTTATTTAAGGTAAAAAGCGATAAAACTTATTACATAATATATTCCGATATTTACGCAGAATATAACCAACATATCTATATCAACGATACCGTATTCAATATACATGAAATACTAGAAAACCCGGATAGAATATACTCTCTAATGCAACAGGATCTATTAAGAGATTCTATAGACAATTTACCCTAATATTTCCAGAATAATATATACTTATTCACCCTTTACTGACATAAATCAATTAAGCTAAAAATAAGCCAGAAATAAGTATAATTTCATAGGGTAAAAATCTATTAAGCAAAATCCCCCAAATCCTTTTTTTTTCAAACATTCTGGTCATTTTCATATCTATTAAGAATATCCGGAATTATACCCAAAATCTATTAAGATTTTTACGAGAAATTTTTATACAATTTACTAACATTTTATTCACAGGCCCGCCCGTCTCCGTGCGAGCATATTTTAGCCCGCCAAAATCTATTAAGACCATTTCAGGCCCGCCTGACCTATACTAGAAAATAGGCCCGCCAAATCTATTAATCAGAAAATAGGCCCGCCGGAATACTTAGATCTTAATTGCAAAAAATTTTTTACGCAAAAAATTTTTTCGTAAAATTTTTTCGGCGATCCAATTTCGACTACAGATTTCCACCATATAAGAAAAATCCAGAATTAACTTCTGGATTTTCTATTAAGCCCGGCGGGCCGAAATCAATTAAGGTTATTCCTTGGGGATCGCCGTGAATTTGAAATAGTCTTTCCATTTATTCACGATGTGGGATTTCTGTTCCTTGGTCAGGATTCCGAGATAGAACATGGCCACGCGGTCCGTGAGGTCGTATTCCTTCTTGACGGAATTGATTTCGGTCTGGTCGAATTCCTGGGTTCCCTTGAAATAGTCGTATTTGAAATAGTGCTTGGTATGCTTTACGTACCCGATGAGGATATTATAGTGCATATCGTCGGTCAGATTCTGTGTGGCGAGCTGGTCCGCCACCGGAATCAAATAGTCGTAGGAGCAGATGAACCTGTTGATCATGAACTGAGAATAACCATTCTGGAGTTCTTCCGGAAGGTCATTCCATTCCGGGTACTGTTTGGTACAGAGCGCGGTCAGGATGTCCCAGAGAGGATTACGCTTTTTCTGTTTGGTTTCCATCGTCTACCATCTTGGTTGGGATTGTCTTGATTTTGGACATATCGAACTTCGAGAGTCTTGAAATCGGCCAGTTGCCGTTGACCGCGGAAGTCCACTTGTTGAAGAAATTCAACCTGAGCTGTTCCCAGTTATTAGGGAGTTCGCCCTGGGATTCATGTTTGACCGAGACCGCCACAGTGGCTACCCGATAGCCCGCGGCTAGCGCCTGAAGACAGATGTCGGCATCGTAGAAGTGAAAATCCGGAAGTAATTCGTCGAATCTGAAACCTTTTTCGAAGAACCACTTAGGGAAGAACATGCAGCATCCGTCCACCGTGGCCATATACTTATGGCTACCCGGGAGATCGTTCATCGGGTATTCATAGTGTTCCATTACGGGTTTACCGTCCATGTCGAGAATCGGATTCTTGTTCTCGTCGAGTTTCGGTTTCATTCCGCCCTGGATGATGGAACCTGCGCCGTAGTTGGCTCTGCCTCCGGCGGACGGGACTCCATGCCACCATGCGCAGCCCTGGTCCAAGGCGATCGTGCCGATGACTCCCATGACTGCCGCGTTGAATTCCTGACAGACCTTATCGACTTTGAATTCGATAACGTCTAGTGGAGTTCTCAGTTCTGTATCTTCGTGGCGGAAACAGATATATTTCTCGTCCGAATTCAAAATGAACTGTTCGATGGCCCTGTTGTACTTCTTGGCCATGGAATCATGAGGGATGTTTTCGATATACTTGACCTTATCGGAATCGACCTGGTTAGTTCTGTTGCTGATCGGGATTATCTGAAGCATTCAATGTGTCCTTTATATTTCTGATAACGAAGCACGCGTCCTTGACTTTGGACATGTAGCCTGTCATGAGTCTCTGTGCGAAATCGCTGTAGATATTGGTATTTTCGTCCTTGAAGATAACGAGTTTGGCGAGCCTGAAGCTGCCTTCGAAGAGTTTATATCTCTTGTCTTCCTCGAGATTAGGGCAGATCCGTTCGACATCTATGGGCAGTTCCGCAAAATTTATGGCCTTATAGGTTAATTTTTCGCGGTCTTGCTCTGAAATATCTGGCGGGAAAATGTAGTATGCGGGCTCGCATTTGGATTTCAAAGCCTGCATTCTTCTACGTTTTTCCAGCTCAGTTAACGGTTTCGGGCCGAATTTTTCGAGGGAAGCGTAGATTTCTTTCAGTTGCAGTTCGAATAACTGGCCGATACGGACGTATTCCAGTTCATTATCCCAGTAACAGCAGGTCATAGGGAAGGCTGCGCGTTGGGTCATCTTGTAGACCAGATCGCGATCTCGCTGCGTAGTTACCTCTACGAAATAGAGGTTTCCGTTATTGATATGTTCAATGGACTGTCTGTACTTATGGCATATTTCGCAGGAATCCTGTGATAACACATAGATTCCGTGTTTATAGCCTATGGCGAAGTCCTGAAATGATATTTTCTGTGAGTCTAACATAGTACCGTATTTATACGCATTGGAACATCTGAATCAGGCAGGCCAGAATATGGATTTCCGGGTCATTTGAAATCGAAGCTCTGGCGTCGTATTCGGAGAGCTGGAGATATGCATCGCCTTTCTTTTTCATCTTCGGGATTACTTCTGTCTTGAGGAATCCAAATACGTCAGTATAGTTGAGGCAGTGTTCGTTGATATAGTTCATGGAATCCGTCAGCTTCTTTTCAAGAATCATCTGGCAGAGTGCATCGCCGATATTGACATAATCCATTAAGCCCGAATCGATCTTGCCCTTCATCATGGAATAGCACTGGAGTCTGGCCAGAATGGTTCTGATTGACGGGAACTTCTTGTTAATCAGCTGGGTGACTGCTTCTTCCTCGTATGGAATCTTAAGATATTTCAGAATTCCGGTAATTCTCTTATAAACCTGCGGGATTAACTCTGCACGGTATTCCGGCTTCTGCATGTCGAATTTGAGAGTCATGGTACGACCGCCTTCGTCATCTCGGATGGCCGGGATGATCTTATTGGCGTAGTTACATGTCAGGATGAATCGGCAGTTGTCGGAGAGATCGTCAAGGATTTCTCTTAAGGCCTTTTGAGCTTCAGGAGTGAGACCGTCAGCTTCGTCCAGGAGAACGAGCTTGGGAGTATCGTTGAAACTCATGGTCTTGGCGAACTCTTCTACGGTGTTACGGATTGTATTAATGCCGTTGGAATTGGAAGCATTAAGCTTCATGAACTGTGCGCCGAGGTCATTGGCGAGCGCCTGTGCGACTGTGGTCTTACCGGTACCGCCATGACGGGATTCGAGAAGAATGTTTACGCCAGCGTTGTCCTGAACGATCTTGTTGAAGAAATTCCGATAATCTTGCGGAAGGATAACGTCTTTGAGAGTCTTGGGGCGGAACTTATGTTCCCAGATATATTGTTCAGTAGTAGAATCACTCATGTTTTGTACCTTTAGATAGTTTTACAGGATAAAGATAGAAAAAATCTATTAAGATAAAAAAGAAAGAGGGAAAATCATTTAGATTTTCCCTGGAAAGATGCACAGTGGAAAAGGAGGTAAGACAATTAGTGCTTCTTTGCTCTTCGTTCGGCTCTGTTCCTTGGTCGAAGCTGAACTTCGCCAACCTCTCTATCGGGCTTAGGGAACAGGCACGGGCACGGAACAGGTTCGCCTGATTCTGCGTGCCTACCGAGGTAACCCCTGCCATGACACTTTTTACAGTTTGGCTTGGGGTCGTTTAAGATAATGCCCATCGCTTCGGCTGCACGACGAATCACAGTCATGGCATTGACGCCATGGAGATCTTCTTCCGGTGCACGCTTATCAGGAGGTACAAGAGACTGATAATCGATAGACATTAGCTTTTCTTCCTCGACCAGTAGATGTTAAGTTTAATATCGTCTTCGCGGAGCTGTTCGAATCTCATGAGACCGCGCTTGGCGACCTGGATGTTGTAAGCAGCAGACGGAAGAGTATTGATACCACGGATAGGAACCATGAAATCGAACGGAATTTCCACATTGTTCTTGAGGTCGTACTGAGCGGAGTAAGTATCGCCGCTGAACATACTTGTCAGGTTGGCAGTACAGGTCTTGCCTTCGAAGTGGAACTGAATGGTGTCAGCCTTGATGAGGGAAACCATTGAATTAAGATCGTTCACGTCAGATTCGGAGAAATAGAGTTCAGTATCCGGTGTCGGCATGTTAATCTGATTAAACTGCGGTTTCGAGAGTACTTCAGGCATACCGAGCTTATTGACGAAATGACGGGCATCAATACTGGAAGAAATATTCAGAATATACGGCTCGCCAGATTCATTAAGTTCGATGTCGAGCTTCGGCGTATTCGAGATTGCAGGATCCTTTGACGGTTTATCGAAGATGTCGAAATACTTCTTGAATGTGGAGAAGTTGAAGAAACCAATCTTTTCACCTGGGAAATCGAAGTAGGCCAGCGGAGCCGTAAGGGTAAAGCATACATTAAGCTTGTCATCGTTGGCACGCATATTGAACACTTCACCGTTCTTTTCCATAACCAGCTGTTGCTGGATATTTGAAAGCTGTGAAATCAAGTTGATAAGGTCTTTATTATAATTCATGTAAATTTATCCTTAACGTTTACATAAAATATAGTAAAATTTCTATTAAGCTTTTTTCTGCTTGTCAAAATATTCTAGGAATTTCTGAGAGTAATCCTTGCAGAGATAAATCTCAGACTTACTGGTTTCCTTATTCGGAATCTGTACCAGCATCATCTCGCCGATTTTGATAGACGGGCAGTGTTTTTCGAGGATCGCCTTGTACATCGACAGCTGCATGCTATAATGTACGCAGTTACAGTCATCTTCGGTTTCGAATGGCGGTTTCATTTTCTGGAATCTATTATTGTGATCGAACTTCTTGGAAGTCTTCCAGTCCAGGATGGAGTAACAGTTCTTCACGGTGTTGTAGCAAAGGAAGTCGATAGTACCAACCAGACCCCAATCGCGATCATACACGATGAATTCGTTTTTCAACGGGATATAACGTTCCTTCAGCGTAGTGATCAGAGCTTTCGCTTTCTTCTTACGCCATTCAAAGTCTTCAGGCATGCCTTCATATTGTTCCAGGAGCGCCTTGTCAGGATAGAATTCCTTATTCTGCCATTCATATTCAGCTATGCTATGGACAGCAGTACCCAGAGTACAAGCGTAATCGCCAGCAGCAGCCCATTCAGCGCGGATGTCCTTTACGTCCTTACCGAAATACTTTCCGCCTTGCTTCTTGCTTGCCTTCTCGGCGATCAGGTCCCAATCCTTGTCAGGTTCGAAGTTATGAATGAACGTGGTGACAGAGGTATACTTGGTGCCGAATGAATCGGTGTACTTATGACCTACTTCTTCGAAATGAATATCGTTAAATGCAGTCCACAATTCTTTAAAGAGTTCCATATATTACCTATTTTAAATTTATCCATTCTCTTTCGAGGCGATCCAGCTGATGATTGTAAGACGAGTCAGCCCATGTCGGCATAATCTGTTTGAAATCCGCATAGGTTCCTCCGATATGTTTCCACCAGCAGGCAAGGGCGAAGATTTGGTTATGCCTTGTTCCTTCAGGTGCAGATTCGATTGTCTTGGCCACATATTCTTTGGCCTTGGTGAGATCGCCGTTCTTATTTCCTTTACGGGATTTCATATAGGAAGCTTCGAGTTCTCTCAGGTAGTTCTGTTGACGCCATTCGCATTCATTGTACGCCTGTTCGAAGAATTCTATTTCATCAAAAGGATTAAACTTCTTTCCGTTGTTGATCTTATAATAATACGGCGAGCCTTTGGATTTGACCGCCGGACACTTGAAGAACTGTGCGCGGACGAAGCTGGCCGGGTCAACATGGTCGAAGAAATCAATTAAGAAGAAATACGGACTCCACTGTTTCTGTGATCCCTTAAAGAAGAATTTATTAATCTCGTATTCTTTGTCAAGAAATAGGAGTACACGAAACTTTTGGTTCACACCATCGTAAGAATAGCTGGTGTGCAGGATGTATCTGTAATCCCTGAATCGATTCTCGAATTCCTGTATGGTATATTCCGTAGAGTCATAGTCCAACATGAGAATATCGGTAGAACCCATATTCTCCGTGCAACGCTTTTCGCCTTTCATCGAACAGAACTTCCACTGTGGTATCTTAGTCTTATCTTCGACTACCATGGGATTCATGATCGCCTTGACTGTATTCTCGGCAACCTGTTTGTTCCATTCGATTGGCTTGCACTTGTTGTCGAACTGATTTTTAATCGTTTGAATATACCGCATCTACAGCCAACTGTAATCTGTTAAGTACAATCATGATGTCGTCATTATACTTGAGCGGAATTCCACCAGCATGTGCATGACCGCCGCCGACATTCATAATCTTGAACACCTTCGTAAGATCAATCTCGTCGCAACGGATGGACAGAGCGTTCTTGTTCTTAATGGCGAACCACTTGTAACCTTCCTTTTTGAGTTCCTCGACACATTCGTTCATGAATCGATCTGTCTCAAAGAATACGCCGTTGTTCGAGAGGTCAGAGATTTCCAGGTTAGCATAGAGCTTCTTGAATTCGACCTGGGCATCAATTAAGTATTTTTGTTCTTCCGGATAGAGCTTCGTATTTCCATTAAGGAATCTGCGGGTAAACCACTTAGGGCCCATTTCCCAGTAGATGTTGTTGAAGAACCTGGATCGCTTGTCGGCCAGGATAAACATATCCCAGTCGTTCGTGATGTTGACGAGGTCTTCGAGGTAAGAAATATCCTTAAAGCATTTTACGAACTTATAGGTAAGCATCGTGCCGCAGACAGAAGTATTAATTATAACTGTCTTGTTGTCGTGGTATTTCTGTGCAGTCTCATGGTGATCCAGGACCAATACGTTTGGGAAAGCTTCGCGAACCTGCGACATCGTAAGGGAAGGATAGAAATCCGTAAAGATAACCAAATCAACCTTATCCTTGTACTTGGTGATCGCGTTGCTGATGACACGTTCTTCTGACTGGTATGTGATATATTCGGTTTCGATGTCCTTATAGAAATTACGAAGAACGATATTGGCCGATACACCGTCGAGGTCAGAATGTGTTAAGTTTAAAATTTTTAATTCGGGATTATTATAATTCATACTTATTAAATATAGTAAATTTTATTAAGGTTGTATACCGTTATAAAAATATAATCTGAAAAAGGGATAACACCTTTCGATGTTATCCCTCCCACATATAAACAAAAGTGAATATAAGAGGTAAGTAATATTCACTAAATAAAATATAGTAAGTTTTAATATTTTTTATATTGTGAAATAAAATTTTTTCCGTATTTTTTATGTACATATCTAATATATTGATTACAGTTTTTAATTATTTCTATATTATTATTTAACATACATTTATATTTTTCGTTATACTGTTCATCTAAACTACGATCATATGGATTAATAAAATTTCCATATTCATCAAAAAATTGAGGTCCTTTTAATTCTTGATAAATGCCGTTAACATAAAAATCAACAAAATAATAATGGATTTTATTATTATACATATATTCAAATTTTATTTCAGGATGATATGTAAATGGTATATTATTATCAGTTAGCCAAATATAATAGCATAATTCCCAAGAAGAATCAAATACTATATTATTATATTCATATTTTTGACGACCTTTTCTATAATTATTTTCATCATATGCAGGATTTATTAAACCTGTCTTTTTATAATATGCTTTAAGGCCCGCGCAATGTGCTTGTGGTAATTTACTACTACTATCTACACCATATCGTTCTAAGCATGTTTGTTTACGTTTTTCTATAACTGTATCATCTTTACCCATACATGTGCATGAACAATATTTATGAAAACCTATGGATAAACGTTTAAATGCCGTATCTTTACCACATATTAGACATTTACCTTCATTTTCATTTGTTTTTAAATATGTTTTATAATAATCAGCAAGTGTAATTGTTGGATGTGTACGTACTATATGTGTTCCTAAACTAGTATAATTTTTACACTGCTTGTGACAGATTTTACATTCTATAAATAAAACATCAGACATGATAACCTCAACTTATTATGTTTGTCAGGTTAAGTATTGCGAGTACTTAACCTATTTTATTTATAGAAAAAGACAATATTTTTCAATATTGTCTTTTTGTTTTTATTTATTTTTATAACTTTTATTGACCATTGGCCAATCTGGTAAAAAAGTCATCCTGGTCTTCAGCTTCTTCGAACGGACCGTTAGATCCGAGCGGAGCGGAAGTTGCCGGTGCAGGAGTAGACGGAGCAGCCGTCGGCTTTGCACTAAACATCATACTATCATCAGATTCGACTGTAATGGCCGGTTCAGTTTTCTTGGTTTCAAGAACAGTACCGGTAAACATTTCGTCGTCTTCAGTCTGAACCTTACTTGCAGGCTTTGCAGCCGGAGCAGCACTGGAGATTTCCATGTCGTCGAGTTCAGAAGCGAGGTCGATACCGCACTTGCTCTGGACACGTTCAACGATCTGCTGGTATGTCGGGAGCTTTTCAACCTTACGCGGGAGACCAGCCAAAGTATAAAGCTTAGATTCGATAACGCTGATTTCTTCTGCGGTCAAACCAACCTTCTTGTTGAACGGAATACCCTGAGCATTGACAGCTGGTTCCACACGGCAGATACGAATCGGCTTAGTGAAAGAAGAGCTGGAATAGTCAGGACCGTTAGAACCCGGTTCTGCTTCCCAAATGAAGTTAGCGCCCGGACGAGCTTCGCCAGAAATAACTTCTGGATCGGTCGGTCCGTAGTAGGAATACGGGTTAATCGGCGGAATCGGTTCACCTGTATCGTTATCGAATGCATCAGTAGTATTGACGCACTTATCAATTAAGTCCTTAATGGCCTTGCCGTACTTGAAGCGGAATACCTGGCCTTGAGTTTCAGGTGCGTTTTCGTTTTCGACAATCAAGATGTTACAGATGTACTGAGGACGTGCTGTAGCGAGCTTGTGACTGGAATAACCCTTGTCGACGTTCTTGTACTTTTCGTACATCTTCTGGTTGTATTCGCAAATCGGGCAACGGAGAGACTTACCTTCTGCATCCTTGAACTGCTTGCGGCACGGAACAGAATAAGCCTTACCATTGGTCTGCTTGAGCCAGTGATCGCGGGATTCTTCTACGAAAGCCACGTCTTCAGCTTCGACCGGCGGAAGGAAACGGAGGGTAATCTTGAACTTACCTTCCTTATTATATGTAGGCTTGAAAAGTCCTTCGATTTCGTTAAAGCTCTGCTTTTCGCCTGTACCGAAATTATCGCTCTTCTGATATGACGCGATAAGACTATCAAGATTCTTTCTAATTGGCATTGTTTACCTCATTCTTAAATTTTAATATCAGCCTGGACACAGTTATAAATCTCTTATACTCAATGTCCTTGACTTTCTGGATGTCGACTTCGAACTTCTTGGCCTCGAGGCCTTTGATAAAGAACACCGGACTAATCTTATGTTCTTGGCACAGATAGTATGCGTTGTTCTTATATTCGTTATCTAATCCAAACAGTGTAAAATGTTTATCTGAAAATTCATTAAGACCAGAATTCTTTTCTTTAACAAGGTTGTTAATGAAGTTAGTCTGCTCTATAATTTCATTTCTGTTGTTAAATATAGCAAATTTTTGTAGACACGATGCCCTATTACAGTCCTTTAATTCTGGAAATTTTCCTTCTATTAAGGCTTTTGCAAGAACTTCCATGGCCCAAGTCTGTATGGTCATAACGCCACAACGGAATTCGTTGGCCAGGTTGATCGCGTAATTGGACATATATTGGACATGGTTATTGTCCGATATGAATTCGGCAATAAGGAGGTCTTCCGTGTTCGTCTCGAGTAGATCACGTACAGTGGAAGTATTAAACCTCTTCATGCCCCAGATTTTCTTAAGTCGCTTATAAAGCGAATAAATTTGGAATTTGTCGTACATTAGCTAAAGAACTCGCTGAGATCGTTTCTGCTATTAAGTTTATATTTTTCCTTGAGACCATTCATCAGAGAATAATAATTCATTTCATCCAGGCACTTGATGGCCGGAGTAGGTTCGAGCCAGTCTTCAACGAGGAAACCAACACTGTCAATAATCTTGATCTTGTTTTCCTTGTGGAGCTTATATAATATGTTGTTGAACTTATTATATTCGGCCGATTCGTTCTTGAGAACTTTATTAAGGAATTTTGGCAAACGCGATTCTTCATCGATGTCGTCGAAATCGATTCCCTGAGTCTTGAAGAATTTATATAGCTGTTCCTTCGTTTCAAATGCGTCGGTACCGTCATTGCATTCCAATGAACCGTCGCATGCTTTGTATTCTACATCTTCATCCATGAAAACTCCATTAAGTAAAATCGTTATAGTTAACTTCATCTGTTGCAGACGTATCAGGTATGTCTGCAGTCGGCTGTATGATCTGCTGGGCGTCTTGCTGTGCACCGTAACTGAGATCTTGTAATCTCTGTTTTTCGATGTCAACGCCGATAGTTGTTACGGTAGGACCATTGATACCATAACGTGTCTTGACCAATGCAACCTTGTACATTCCACCCTGTTTAAGCTCTGGTGGCTGCGTAATGGCGAAAATAGCATCAGCCTTAGTTACCTGGTCAAACGAGCTTGCAACGTCGTCAAGCCCAATCTCTGCGGAACCGTAACCGCCGCGGTTTACCTGTGCACCAGTAAGTAACGGGAAATGATACGTAGTTGCAATGGCACGCATCTGCATAGCAACAAGCATGAGTCGTGTGTTATCGTTCATGTCCTTACCGGGTTTACCGTTGGGAACCATACAGCCGATATAGTCAACGATAACAACTTCAGGTTCAAACTTGTACTTCTCCTTGAGCTCCTTGATATATGCGTTAATCATCATAGGATTCGTGGAGAATTCAGGGTAATGACGAATCATCAACTTACCGTTGGTGCAGCGTTGCTTCATGAGATTGAATCTCTTCATGTAAGCTTCTTTCGTCATTGTCTTAAGTTCTGTCTGCGTAAGATCCATTAAGTTCTGGGCGATACGCTGGAAGATTTTAAGTTCGGCATCTTCCATGGTTATATAAAGAACGCGCTTGTTCATCAGCAACAGGCTCGCAGCCACTGAACAGAACGAAAGAGTCTTACCAACGTTTGTCGGTGCGAGGAAGATCGTCATTGAGTCTTCATGTAGACCGCCACCGATCATGTCATCCATGGTCTTAACACCCATAGGATAAATTTTTTCGTTGGCGACGATACCTTCATATAGGAATTCAGGATTCTCCAGGAAGTCAATGCCCAAGTTAGTATCGAATGAAAAAGACTCTGCTGAGGCCATGTCATCAGCAAAGCTTGTATTCTTTAATCCAGTCCTTGTATATTCCTGTGCATTATCGGTAACGACTTTTACGAGTCTACGTCTTACGAATTCTTCGATAACGTTGATACTGAAATCTGTATTAACCTGTTCGTCAGGGATATTCATACAGTTTTCGAATTCCGCGACGCTACGCGGATCTGTTAAGAGCATTTTCATCTCTATCGCATTAGGGCATTCACCGTAATCCCCGCGGTACTTCATGATAGCGCGAGCGATATACTTGTGGTCAGGATCGAAGAACCACGTATCATTTAATAACGGAATGACCTTTGATGAGATGCTTTTATTAGCGTAAATTGCTTTAATAATTACTTGTTCAAATTCTCTATCTGTCATTGTAGCTTAAAATATAGAAAAAGAGCATCGTGGTGATGCTCTTTATATATAGAAAAATCTGAACTTTAGTAAATTTTAGCAAGCGCCAAATGCGAGTTCCTTCCAGTTCGGAAGATTTGCATAGCGAAGCTTGTAGACGTTCTGGAAAAGACGGAATGAAATCTTCTTTCCCTTCATGCGAGGATCATTGAGGAAGGTATCGGAGCTGATGTAGTTGAATACTTCCTGCTTGGTCTCAGGATTGCTGATGTCATGACCCTTAGCATCGAACACTTCAATCTTCGGGAGCAAAGTCTGAATTCGAAGGATTACGTCCTTGGCGAGCATGTTGATGTCTACGTTGTTGCAACGAGTGATCATGGCTGCATCCTTAGAAGCAATCTCTTCCGGAGTAAGGTTGGAGATGAAGATGCATGCACCCTTGAACTGGAAGTAGTTCGGAGTTCCAACTTTTCCCTTATGCTGAACAGACCATGCTTCAAGACGTTCTTCGATTTCTTCATGAGATTCGCAACCGAAGGTATCAACCATGTCAGAGCCCTTGGTGTTCCAGCTGATTTCACGAACCTTACCGGAATCGAGTGCGCCCTTAAGGATGTTCAAACCGTCAGCGCTGTCAAACACAGAGTCACAGTCATCGAACACAACAATCTTGTCATAGTTGTCGTAGAGGAACTTGTACATTGCGGAAATGCTGGACTTACCCTTCATGACAACATAATCCTTGTTCTTTGTACCGTAGGCAGAAAGAATTCGGGTAACGTTGTACGACTTACCAACACCACCCTGACCAGTAATCAATAAAGCCTGGTGAATGCCACGAGCAACAGCGACAACATAAGAATTAAGCGTTTCGAACACCGGGAACGGATCGGCAATAAGAGTCTGGGCGAGCTCATCATCATTCTTAACTGCAGAAGGATCCGGTGCAACTTCTTCTTCGGAAGCCGGGATTTCAACAGTGTCAACATCTTCAGAAGCTTCAACTTCTTCGCCGCATTCTTCCGGGAATTCGTCAGAGAGTTCATCGCGAATCTGTTGGACAGCTTTAGACTTCGTAACGTTAGGAGTCTTATCCAGACGAGCCACAGCCTTCTTGATGAATTCGATATTATAATCATCAAGGAGGTGATCGCCGATGAAGTCGATGATGGTTTCAGCGTCGGTCATACCGTGATCGAGATAAAGTACCGTAACAACCTTGGCAAGATCGTAAAGGATGGTGCCATCCGGCATCATCACGCAGGTCTTGCGTTCAAGCGGAAGTCCGCGGTTTTCTGCAAAGTTATTAAGCATTGGCAATATCCCACTGATGGTTTGACGTTCACGTTTTACCCGGTTCGTAATTACCAGCTCTTTATCTGGTGTCTTACCGAATCCGAATGTTTCCCACTTGCTGAACGAGAAAGGCTTTCCGTCTTTAAAGTTCATTCGCAAGCCCGAAGTACCAGAGATAAACAGGGGACCAACAAATGTGCCGAACTTGTTTCTGAATTTTTGGGTATCTACGTAGACATATGTTTTGTCGTTAGTCTTATCGTAAAGATCCATGAAACTCTTCGCAAAGGCAATCGGTTCAATCGGAGTGTCTTTCTCTTTCGTAGCTTCAGTTAATAATGTAGCAAATAGTCCCATCTTTGTCAACCTCTTAAAAGTGCATTTTATGTAATTCCATATATTTTGTTATGTACAGTCTTGCCATACGCTTGATAAAATTCTGCATCTGTACACAGTTAATCCTGCTGTTACCGCAGTAATCCTTGGGGTTTTCTTTTATATATTCAAGAAATGCGTCAGCGCCGCGATCCTTAATCTGATTCAGGAACACAGTCTTACATGCACGAGTATTTGGAGTGGAGAAGATCTTCACCCTGCTGTAACGCTCAGGATTAAACAATGCATCGTATGTGATGCTGAATGCAGTATCTAAGTCTTCGGCATAATCCTTTTTCCTCTTCTCTATATAAGAAGCCGGAGCAACACTGTCGCGCTGCTTCTTATCGTTGAATTCCTTAACGATGTCTGGTCTATACCATTCGCAGTTCCGGATAATCTCGTTATAGTATTCATAGGCCGGTAACGTATTGTAATGTTCCGGATCTACTTCGAGTTCGCTGAACATGCGATCGCCAAGTTTAGACTGTATAAAAGATACTAATTCGTCGTTCATAATGTTATTATATTTATAAAATAAAAACCCTCGGTTTTCCCGAGGGCTCTTAAATTCCATTAATCCAGAGGGAATTCATCCCGTGGAAGTTTCTTCTTCAAACGTCTTAGCGCCTTGTTCTTTATCTGTCGTACTCGTTCTCTTGAATAGCCTGTCAGTTCGCCGACATCATTCAACGTGTAATCCCTACCGCCTGTGCCGAAGAACATATTCAGAATATCGTTTTCCTTCGTTGTGGTATTGGTCATCACATATTTCTTTAACTGCTTGTTCCTGTTGGAAATCAAAAACTTTTGCTGTGCATTCTGCTTGGGGTCAGGTACAGTATCATTCAATGTATGATCTGCTTCAACTGTCATTCCGTGGTCACGCAGACTAACGGGCGTATCAAGTGACATAGGTTCGAAGACTCGCTGTACCAGCTGCATCGTATCTAATTCGGATTTGCTTGTAACAAGTTCTTCAAGTGGAAGGCCGGTCTCATTCATCTTACGCTGGAGTTCGAAGTAACGGTACTGTTGGTTAGCCGGGACATGAATCATTCTGGATTTTCCGATAATGAAAGCAAGTATGCTCTGTCGAATCCACCAGACTGCGTATGAAATAAATCTAATGTTACGGGAGGAATCGTATGTATTAATAGCATGGTACATACCGGCCATGCCTTCGTTAATAAGATCAGCTACGCTGTAATTCTTTCCGACATATTTCTTAGCACATGATACGACAAATAATATATGACTTTTGGCTATCTTTTCGACCGCAGCCTGTCTAATACGTTTATCCTTTGTCGTTTTGATAATGGAGAAACACACTTCTTCCTCCTTATCCGACATACGACGCAATGGCCTTACATCCTTCATGAACTGTTCAAACAAATATTCCATACTATTTCTCCGGCTTTCGCTTCTTCTTTATCTGAAGATTTTTACGGACAGAAAACGAACAGCTGTTATTGTTCTTCAAGTGTGTCACAAACATGTTTAATATTGTTGTGCTGTTCGCTTCTGTCCATAAACTTTTAATCATAATTTTCAATATAGCATAAGGTTTTCGTTTTGTAAACCCCTTCTGCGTAGAAAAAAACCCCATGTGACTTTCATCACATGGGGCCAAACCAACTACTTTCGTAGCAAAGGAGTCGTAACAATATGGCAAACAATCACGACATATTATAATATAGTAAATTGTTTTGCCTTTGTAAACCCCTTAGACGAAAAAAATTTTTATACTGCCACCGGGAACTTAATTGAAGGATGACTCTGATAATCCTTCAATTCGAAATCGGTATATTTCCAATCCCAGATAGTCCAGTTAGGATCATCAGCATTGAGGATTTCGACTGACGGAGGTGTCATAGGCTCGCGCTGTAATTGCTCCTTCACACCATCGATCTGGTTGACATAGATGTGGGAATCCGCGAAGAAACCAATAACCTTACCAGGCTTCATCTTCACCTGCTTGCAGATCAGAGTAAGAAGCATTGCATAAGATGCCAAATCGTATGGCACACCGAGAGGGAAATCAGAGCTGCGCTGGTTCCACAACAGATCGACGTATCCTTCATTTGACAACAGCTGGAAACAGTAATGACATGGAGGCAAAGCCATCTGGTCTAACTGCTGTGGGTTCCATGCAGAAACAAGCATACGACGATCGTTCGGGTTGGTCTGTAACGTATGAATCACGTTCTTCAACTGGTTAATCCCTGAATCGTTAAAGTTGTTCCACTGGTAACCGTAGATTTTACCCAGGTCGTTTTCCGCAGCCATCTTGGCCTTGGTCGCTTCGTCGTTGCCGTAAGGAACCTTGGCAGGATTAGCCCACTCATCCCAGATGTGACAATTACGTTCCTTAAGGAATTCTTTGTTGGCGATGCCCTTGATGAACATCTCGAGTTCGGCGCAGATGTTCTTGAGACCCATCTTCTTGGTGGTAAGCAACGGGAACTTACCCGTAGACATGTCGAATTCAATCATTGAGCCGGAAATGGAAAGCGTGTCTACACCAGTACGGTTATGTTTGAGCTTGCCTTCCTTAAGAATCTTGTCGAGTATATCAAGATACTGTTTCATATTATTTCTCCATATTCTTAATCAGAGCTTCAATGAATCTCTGGTTGATGGTTTCATGGGATGCATAGTGATCGCCTTCGTTGACTTGAATCATCATCTTGTTCAGTTTCGATTCTTGGAACTTCTTGATGAAGTCTTCTTGTTCTTCCTGTCTACGATTGAAGTCATGGGACAATCCGTCATCCTGCATGATGTTAAAGTCTGTGGTGTATAAAAGGATAAAGATCGTGTTCTTCAGTTCGTCACGGTATTCATCTTCCATGATGCGAACGTAGCTTGGGTTGTAATCCCTGTAACGCGGCGCATAGATTAGCTCATCCCAGTGTCCACGGTTAAATACCACATGGTCCTGGTATGCAAGTGTCATAAAGTAATCCAGGTACTGTGACTTGGACCATAACAGCGGATCCTTATCCTTTGGCGGTTTATTAAGGTGTATCTGCTTATAGCCGTTAAGTACACGTTCAATAAAGGTATTCTTGCCGATGCGATCGATGCCAGTAACTACGAAATTCATTAAGACTGCTCCTTATAACTGTTATAGAGTTCAGTAAAGCTGTTATACAGTTCATCCTTGTTCAACGGCGTTTCCAGTTGGTCAAGATATGTCTTGAACAGCGACATAATATTATTAAGTGTTTCGCCTGCCAGTTCGACATCATCTGTCATGTCCTCAGAAGGAAGGATATTGATATTGACTGGGTAAGCCGGTTTCATCTTCTCCAGCTTATCAACCAGCGCGTAGATCTTCTTGGTCTGGTCAGATAGTTCGAACGGTATTTCCAGGTCGACAACATTACCCGTGATAACATTCATATCCACGTCAGGATATGTATGCTTGGTAAACTTGATTGACTGTGTGTTCTCGTGAAGGACGTCTTCGTTGGTGTCCAAGTCTAATATATGATAGCCCTTAGTGTCACCACGGTCTATACGGGTAAGCTGGTATGGCGAGCCGAGATACGTAATGGACTTTCCTTTCTCGTACTTCCTGGTATAGCCGTTATGGTAATGGCCCGAATAGACGTGATCTATATGGTCAAGCAACGTGGAAGCCATGAGACCGGAATCCGAAAGTCGACCACCCATGTTAAAGCCAATGATGTCTGCATGGCAGAAGCAGTACTCATGGTGACCAGGAACAATCTCCTCGAACTTAGAGTAGTCAGTAATCCAGGGCAACATGAGAATATTATGTCCGTCAAGATTAATCTCTGTCGGCTTCTCATATACAGTGACGTGTGGCATCAGGTCTAAAACCTTGAGGCTGTTGATCTCTGTCGTCGTGGTCATGTACATGTCGTGGTTGCCAACGATAACGTGGATGTCGAAATCCTTTAGTGTATTCTTAAACAGATCGATGACCACGTTGTCTGTTTGGACGTTGACCGCCTGTCGAGTATCGAAGACGTCACCCAGTATGAACAGCTTGGTAATCCCTGAAGCCTTGAGTTCGGGAACCAGTTGGTCAGTAAAAAACTTAAGTTGTGAACGCTGGAACACTGAATCTGATTTTTTAATTCCGGCGTGCAAGTCTGCGATCAATGCTATTTTCATATATGCTGTAAATGTAGTAAAATATTTGCAATAGTCTTATATAGTATATGTTATTATTCTGAGTTTTCAATCTACTAACATTCTATTCACATGTCTACTAACAATGCTAACATTTTATTCACACTGTTAGTAAAATGTTAGTAGATTAGGTTATATCAATTATATCAATCATATCAATTAGTATGGTTACCAACGCAAATTATTCGTAAAACAATAAACTGTCCGAAGGGAAATGCCTTTATAATTTTACGAATAATTTGTGTTGGTATAGCTATATTTTTTGATATTTTTTCTTTTTTCTATAAAGATACTGTGTTAAAGCATTAGTTAAGAGATTTTTCGGAATTAAATAAACACCGTTTTTAACCTCTATAGTCTTATATAGTATATGTTATTATTCTGAGTTTTCAATCTACTAACATTCTATTCACATGTCTACTAACAATGCTAACATTTTATTCACACTGTTAGTAAAATGTTAGTAGATTAGGTTATATCAATTATATCAATCATATCAATTAGTATGGTTACCAACGCAAATTATTCGTAAAACAATAAACTGTCCGAAGGGAAATGCCTTTATAATTTTACGAATAATTTGTGTTGGTATAGCTATATTTTTTGATATTTTTTCTTTTTTCTATAAAGATACTGTGTTAAAGCATTAGTTAAGAGATTTTTCGGAATTAAATAAACACCGTTTTTAACCTCTAAACTGTTAACAAGTGCTTCGTTAGTAAGTGTATTTTTACGTGTTTTATAAACACGATGCTTGCCAGCATCACTACGTTTCTTACGTATCTCCTTATGGTCTCGTTTATAATAATCAAAGATCGTTCTCATCAACTGATCATTGCCTTCGGCTATATAACCTATCCTGTCATATACTTCGTCTAACGGTAAAGAATTAAGTTCATCCTTTACCATACGATAAAGGGCTGCGCCAGAATAATCCCTCGGAGTATAAGTATATTTCTCAGGTTTATTAAGCTTCTTACATAAGTGTTTATAGAGATTGTCTAAGTCTTCAGTTACCTGGTTATGCCATTCGTTATAGCATGCACGATAAATATTGTTACGGTTTTGCTTAAGGAATTCACCGGCGGCTTCATATTGCAGGGCCACGACAGAACATACCTTATTATAGACTTCAACATGCGTATATGCCCTGCGATATAGTTTATTAAGCATAAGCGCATTGAATGTGGAAATTTTAACAATAAGATATAATATCTTTTGGCGCTGACCCTGTTTGATGACAATACGGTCTCTAATCCATTGATTATTACGGTATAAGAACTTATAGTAGTTCCATTCAAGTCGTGGATCATTGTATGCGTGTTTACCCAACAGACGATTCTTTTCCTGTTGATTGATAGGCAGGAACGTTTCCTTGCTTATCTTGGTTGTTCTAGCCGACGGAATGTCTGCTGCGAATACGTCCTTGTTAATCCTGTACTTGGGGTCATCCAGCATGATACCAAAGTTGAGTTGGTACGGGGACTTAGTACATTTGTCTACTGCAACGTCACAGTATATTTCGAAATCAGTTAAGACCGACTCCATTTCTTTAATGGGTACAGGAACAAACAGTTCAAGGAATACCTTGCACTTCTTCGGATTACGTGAGCTTGAATCGAACACATGACATGACTTGACGTCTAACGCATTGGTGATCTCTACTGTATGAGTATTAAGCCAATCACGCTTTCCTTCTGGCAGGTCGTCAATATCGACAATAATGAAATCCATCAACTCGTTATCGCCGATGTCCATTATGTGACCGGTCTGCCACAGATAGATATAATCATAAAACCCGCCCTGGTGTAGTTTCCAGTGCAGGTGTTTACATTCAGTCACCCAGTCAGGCTTATGTGTAAAGCTTTCCTTGGTATACTTGATGTTCATTATCTATTAAGCTGTTCGATGAATTCCTTTACAGATACGGGCTTGTCATCGATTCGGGGATCGACCCAGAAGGAGACCGGATCACCAAAGCTGGTACGGTACTTGAACTTGAATCCTGTTCCCTTCTTGATGAATTCATCAGAGCCTGATTCGTCAAATAAGTCTACTTCCTGATGTATAAAGTCTGATTGTTCAGTTAAGAGTCTGGCTTCCGCCATGGTCACCTGTTGCCAATTATTCATTTTACCTCCAGGGTGCTAAATCCACCCGGCTTCTTGTCAATCTTGATTACGCTGTTAATCGCAATCTTCGGTTCAGTAAGTTTATGCGATACAATATATATGCCAAGCTTTTTCTTCTTGTTTTCGTTAACGATATTGTATAAAGTCGAAAGGAACTGGTCAATGCCCGACTGGTCCACGCCGTTGTCGATCAGCTCATCAATAAAGATGATGTTGCAGCTCCAGTTGGAGATGATACGTGACGTGTTGAAGAAGCTGAGTAGGATGGACATATCGATTCGGCTACGCTCACCACCAGAGAACTGGTTGTAGATACGAGGATAACGACCCTTCATGATTAACACCTTCATCTGGTCGTCGAACGTAATCTTCACGGGTAGTTCAAACTTCGTCAGGTAGTCATTGACGTTCTTGTTAAGGATTAAGATAAGCTTCTTGAAGAAATACTGTTTGATTCCCGTATCGCCGAGGATGTTCACGAGTTCAGTGTCAATATCAATCTTATGCTGATAGTCGCTGATCTCTTGCTCGACAGTCTTGAGCTGGGCAGAAAGAGTCTTAAGGTTCTCATAGTATTCATCCAGAGTGATACTGCATTCCTTGTTCTCCTCAGTAGACAAGCTTTCCTGCAATGTGGCGATCCTGCCAGTTAAATCCGTTACGAGATTCGATTCCTCACGGAGCTTGGTCCTGATAGTCTCGACGAATTCCGACTTGCGCTTATAGTCTGCGTACTGTGTCTGATAGTCATTAATCCCTGCTGCTAACTGCGGGATTAACGATTCAGTAATGTTCTTCAACTCTACATTGAGCTGCTCGATATGTGCCTTGGCATGTCCTTCATTTAGAGGAGATCCGCATATCGGGCATTCGTTCTTCGTAGATAATCCTTTAAGAGTTTTCTCTATACGGGTTTTATCTGCGTTGGCGCCGCCGAGTTTCGTACTTAGCTGGCCATACACCGATGCGTCAGGTGCACTACCCAGTTCGTCCACGTGTTTCTCGAGCGCTTTCTGGCCTGTGGTCACGTTTTTCATGGCCTTAGTAAGTTTACCCTCTGCTTCCTCGATCTGCTGTTTGATGCGATTTACCGCGGCTTCCTTTGTCTCATTGAAATTCGCGATGTACTTCTGCATATTCTCTATATAACGGTTATTGTCTTCGATGCGTCCGTTAATATGATTCATCTCGTTGATTTTGTGCTGCTGGTTAGTCGCGTTGACAGTCTTACGCTTCTTGACGTCCTTGCACATGAGTCCGAGGATGTCGATATTGAAAATGTTTTCGATTAACGCACGCTGATCGCCGATAGACATGGAGAGGAACGGCGTATTGTTGGTGACGTTCGTGGCCACAATGTTCTTGAAGAGTCTTATGTTGATGCCGAGGAGCTTATCAATCTCGTCTTGGTTAAGCTTCTTGGATGACAGTAGATCTAACTGCTGCCCGTTCTTCGTAATCTCCAGGAGGGTTGGCTTCAAGCCTCTCGCTATAGTATAGGAATCCTTTCCGAGGTTAAATGTCACTTCGGTATAAAGATCTTTTTCATTAATCTCATTTATTAAGTTATTAAGCTTAATATCTCGGTATGGTTTACCGAACAGACAGAACGTCAATGCGTCTAGGATGGTGGACTTACCTGAACCGTTGGCGGCAGTGACGATGTTAATCCCGTTATTGAAATCCAATTCGGTCATTTGGTTTCCATATGACAGGATGTTCTTAAATCTGATTTTCTTGAATTCTATGTACATATGTGTTAAATATAGTAATTCCAGAAAATAAGTATTAAGTATTAAGACCATTTAATCTGGTAAAATAAAAAACCCGGAACAATTAAGTTCCGGGTTTCTTTAGCGAGGTATGACAGAATTCTGTTTGACCTGGCCGAGCTGACGGATGGCCTCAATCCTTTCGGTCTCGTTACGACGGAGCATCGTGGCGTACGTGCGCTGAGGACGGAGACTGTGAGATTCTTCCCAGGTGAGCCATGTCTTCGATACTTCATCGAAGTATTTCATGATCTCATCCTTCAACCATTTGTCCTTGAACTGGTTGCACGGGAATGCCGCGAGCTGGTAGCATTTGCTGGGGTAGTAAGATGGAATACCCTGGTAACATCCACTAGTTTTCCCGCCGAACTCGGCCCACCATTGAAGACGGAGTTCCTTCTTTTTCTTGATGAGACAGCCGTAAGGCTTGAAGAGTTCCTTGATTTCATCAAAGGTCATCTGTTCCTGGTCGAAGCGATCCAGACCCTTTTCAAGGTCGTCCTTAGCCACCTTGACCATGAGCTTCGCTGTCGCAGCGTTCCAGAGTTCGGTAATCCTGGGATCATACTGGTCACCCAAGAATTGCCAGAAGTGGTTGGATTCAACGGTCTCATACTTGTGGTAGGCTTCACCGCAAGTCCGAGCACCATAGTCGAGAGAAGACTGCATCCAGTTGACAATCACGCGGCACATCTGTTCCATCGTGTTGTAGCGCCGAATCATGTAGCGGCGCTTCTTGTAGATATACGTCTTTTCAACGTTGTAGTCGTAGTTGTCCCACATCTGTCTCATGAACGCTTTCGTGTTTTCAGAGAAGCTGTTCCAGAGTTCTTTGAATTGTTTTTCTGTCATGTGTCATTACCTCTTGCTTATGTCTTTAATATAGAAAAATGCTTATCGCTTGTAAGTCTTTTTTCTTATTAAATTATTTTCAGCATACCACTGAGTTCATCGTTGAGGATGTGAAGTCGGTCTTGCACTCGTTCCAGCTGCTGACGTGCCCTCGGCGTAGGATTCGAGCGGAATTCGGTTTCGACGTCCGCCATGTCGTTCATGATCGTCTCTACGTTGCGGTAGAGCTTTGTGCTGTTCTTCATAGTACCTCCAGTGTGTCTTCGGTTTGTTGGTTTACCATAAGGTTGCGGAAATGCAAGAGCATGGCTTCTGTTTCCATTGTACGTTCAACACCGTCGTTAATACGGTATGCAAAGTTATCATAACCGGTGCTGATGATAAGTCCTCCGCCACCGGCTCTGTTAACGCAGAACGCCAATAATTTGCCGTTAGGATGTTCGACATCACATACGCCACATTGCACAGGTTCCGATAAGGGCATATCCGGGTTTACCGTATATACCCTCGTGAACCCGAGCTTCTTATCTCTTTCGTAGATCTTCATGCTACCTCAGCTATTCATTCGTTTTCTGAATTCCTTAAAGTCTTCAGATACTGGCATGAATTCACCATGAATGTAGACGGTTTTATCGTCGTCGCCGTAATAGAATCGCACGGTTTCTTGATACATATCAGATGACGTGACTCTTGCTTCGAGAGTGTTGTTCTTATTCCATTGATCACTCAGCCAGTAGATATACATATCCGGTAAACGGCGTTCAATAAGTTTTTTAGTCTTATTGACATCATGTTTTTCAGACCAGGGTTTGCGACATTCGTAATAGGGCATAATTGCCTCCTTTTAGTTAAGGGTTATTACGTTATCATCGCTCTCCGTATTATAATATAGAAAGAGATATGGTCTTTGTAAGCCATATCTCTTTTTTATTTCTTTTCGGTATTACAGAATCATTTCAAGTTCTCAAGTGTTAATTCCGTTTGAATTAGGTTATAGAAATCTAAAACGTCTTTGTTTGTTTTCATTGTATAAAATTTACCTTCGAATTCCCAGCGAGTCGGGTAGTGCTTTTCGGTCGGGGCGATTATGAATCTCGTTGTTTCGGTATAAAGGTAAAACCTGAACGGATCAGTAGACCTCATAATTTCGACAAAATCGACCTTATACTCTTGGTCACAGAAATAGTCTTCATGTATCGGGCCATAGATGTAGCGTGTCAGAATCATTCCAAACCTGCCAGTTCTATTTCAGCATGCAGTGCCTGATAGAGTTCTACAAACTGGTTATAAGAATTATATGTCTTTCCGTCTACTTCGAACTCTTCGACGACACCGTAGTAGACATGTGTGGGCGCTTCGATACCCTGACGATAGTACATGAAATATCGTACGGCGCCGATGTTGTCCATCTTGCCGATGCCGAGCACACGTTCGACGTTGCCGTTACGTTTGATTTCGATATACTCTTTCATTAGTTCCTCGATACGTTATAGCCCATGGCCGTAAGCTTGGCGATCATGTCAAGAGCGTCATCAGATTCTTCACGGATGAATCCGAGCTTGCGGAGATCCTCGTTAATGTCGTCGAGTGTCTGCATGGAGATGCACAGGAGTTCATTGTAGTCCCCTGACATCGCGAGAGTCTGGTAGTTCTTGATATTGGCATCAGTTAAGCATTGCGGACGACCGACAAGCTTACCTGATTCACGGATAGCGCGGACCACATATCCCATTACGGCGAACGCGTTTCCGTCACAGCCTACCAATGTATATTCATCAATTTGTTTAGCCATATTGATACCTCATATAATAATATAGAAAAAACGACTTAACTTGTAAGTCGTTATAATAATAATTATTATTACAGTTAACCAGGGAGTTTCTCGATAGCCTCAAGTGTCTTGGTCTGCTTGATAATTTAGGATGTAAAGAACACGCATGCTGCTCTGTGCCATTTGATATATATGTGTATTTGAATTCAACAGTCTATACGTGTGACGAATACGGGTTTACGACGGGTAAGAAGTATACTGGCGATGCACTATTCCCGTTAATGGAATCACTGAATAACGAACTAGCACTGGAGAAACTATGAGGATAAAGAAAAATGGACGGTTCTATAAAATAATAGACGTACCGATATTACATAAGGACTATGGCTATATGCTGATCCAGGCATCTATAAAGAATTTCGTAATTTATCCGAGTCGCTGCTTAATCATTCAGAACGAAGACAAGACCCTGTCTGCGTATTCGGCGGCTGATATGGACCAACTGGAAGCGATCTATGAAAAACTGCTGACACAATTCGCATTGGAGAGACTATAATGGTTGTCAATAAATCATCGCAAGAAGCTACGATAAATTTGAAAGCCTGGGAAGTAGATTTTTCACGGGATTGCGAACTAACCGGAAATCTGTTTATTCCGCTGGAACGTGGATTAAGTCTGCGTTGTTATCCTTATGAGGACTACTGGTTCATGATGGATAGTGAGATCATGCATGTACAATCGAAGCAGGACTATGACATACTTGTAAATAAATTCACTGTTAAATTCGCTCTTGAACGTCTTTGATTTTACTATATTAAGATAAAACACGAGGTATTGAATGAAACAATTTGCTAATACATATAACCCGCAAATCGGTTTGTGGTTCGACGTGAAAGACTTTGCTTACGGGAATATTCAAGATGCCTTTGTAAACAACAAGCTCTTCGCAGACGTTGCAACTCTGGTTAAGAGGATGTGCCCTACCGTACCGTTGACATTCAACGGCAGCACATGGGGACACCGCAACGGTCCGGCGTTCTATGTTCAATACATTGTGCGACAGAACAACTTCGGTTTCGCTGTTCAAGTAAGTCGTTTCGAAGACAAGGATGAAATCAGGTATGAACTCCGCCTTAAAGAGTACAACTGTAAGAAGGGCGAAACCAATGTATATCTTCCGACTCGCCTTGAAAAGATGGTGGGTGGAAAGATGCACTTGCGCAGCTACATTGACGACAGCAATAAGCGTGTTGTATTAAGGAACTGCGACCCTGAGTTTATCCTCAAGATTATAGATGCTATGGTGACACCGCATCGCCGTGAGAGCATCGAGAAGATGGTCACTGAAACTGCGAAGCAGGCAGCACAGGAAGAAATGTATCATAATCTGATTGACTGTGAACTTCTTGAGGTGATGCCGGAAATCAGAAGGATTATGCACGACAAACGTTGTGTGACTATAGAAGACCCCAGGGACTCTGGTGCTAACAAGGCAACAACGTTGTTTGAAGGCAAATATGGACGTCGCTTTGAAATCTTTTTCACTCCGACTTACATGTATATACATTATTGCTGTGGTAATTCAACTGACATGTCGGATGTAGATCATACAACCCTTGGATTAATACGGTCTGCCTTACGGATTAATAAAATCGAATTTGACAGATATATTAAGTACGAAGACAAGGCAATTATGTTTGAGCTGATCACTCGTATGTGCAATATGTACAATCAGTGTATACACGCGGTCTATGAACCCTGGGGGACAGCAAGCGCGGGACTCAAGCGACCCAAGGGCGAATAGTAGTAATTCTGAAATAAAATTGATTAAGAGATTTGCTTACGATGCAAGTCTCTTTTTCTATATTAAGAATATACAAGAGGTAATTATGGTAAATGTTCATCTTTATAACGGCTGGCATGAATTCGGGGATAACGGCATCTTCGCTGACTGGAAGATCGGTAAAGCTCTCGAAGTCGCCATTGACAATCTTAAGGCTAAGGTTGGTTGCTTTGAATCGTTCCATACTTACCGCAGGGCTAACGATGAATATGTGAGTGCATATCTCCGTGAAGACCTGAAACCGTATCTTGGCATCGATGACAAGGGAAGCCTGGTGGTCTCGACTACCATTAACTACTCTTTCGGGCGTGGTAAAAAGAATATAGGCAATAACGAACTTAAGATCTATGTTCGCATTTATACACTTGGTGGCGGACATAACAGCAATGTAAGTACGTGCCCTGCCTATAAGTATCTGAAGGAAAAGCTTGGGGATAACTGTGACGTTATTTCTAAGACCTTCGAACTTACTACTGACCAGATTCTCGATACAGGGTTCCTTTTGAACAAGGTCACTGAAGCCCAGAACGAGGGAATTGAAAAGCTTCGTCAGGTCTGGCGAGACATTCAGAATGGCAAGACCGAAAGAGAAATTGATTTCGCCGGTTTTGCAACGCACATTCGCGACATCTTCATGAACAACGGTGCATCTGTGGGTGTCGAAACCTATAGTGATGAATCGAGCTACAGCATAACCGTTTCCGATGTAGACGAATCCGTGACTGGCACTATGCGCTTAACGAATAATGGCGATGGCTGGTTTGTGGAATATACGAATTACGCGTTTGAATTCGTGGACGAGATATTTGATATAGACAGTTCGACTTACCATCATGCATTCATTAACGAAGACAAGTTGGACGAATTGATGGGTATAATCGCGACGGAATACCGTAGACAGCGTGAACTGGCATATAACTTCAAGAAAGTCCGTGCACAGTTCGTACGCGATGTCGTGACTGAAAAACCTTACTAATTTAATTTACTAAGTCTGTTTCGTTTTCTATATTAAGAGTATAAAGAGGAAACAATATGAAAACTATCGAGATTTGTGGTACTACGATTGAAGTCGCAGACAATGCGAAGCTGAATAATTATCAATATCGCCAGTCTATTGAAAATCTGTTTAATGATGTATCGTGTCTTCCCGATGTTATCCGTCTCGATAACGAATTGCATTGTTCACGCAATAAGACAGACGATATTATTAAGTATCGTGTAAAGAAGGATCTTGAAAGCTTTATTACAATTCCGGATGACGAAGGCATGCACTTCAAGAATGAAATTCTGTATGACATTAAAATTTACATAAGTAAGAAAAAACAGAAGCCTGCAATACAGTTTAGTGCTATTATGTGCAACAGATCCGGTTCGTTGTCACAGGTTTTCGATAATACTAAATATGGCGACAGTGACTGGCCGTTAATCGACCTTGAAAAGGATGAAGACCTGTTTGATACTCCAAAGTTGCGTAAGCTCTTTGTGGACTTCATGGCTGAATGCGAAACGGAAATCAAGACGATTTGGAATCAATCCTTGAAGACCAATATGTCATTGTCTATTGACCTTTCGGATTATGCACAGCATGTTCGTGAGATCATTGATTCATATACCGATAAGTTGAAGGTAGAACTGAAGGTTAATTATTGTCAAGCCTACATGTATATCTATTATACTCAGCAGTATTCCGTGACTGGCACGGTAAGACATGCTATTTACTTCAGATTCCAGGATAACAAGTGGTATCTCACGAGTTTCTCCGAAGGTTTTGAATTCATTAAAAACATTTTCGGTTTTAAGTTCGAAAAAGACGAAATGTATGAAATCAAGAAGATGGATGTATTCTTGAACATGATTGGCGAGCAGTATCAAAGAGAAGAGAAGCAGGAACTTACCAAGGCGGAATTCAAACTCAAGCTCGCACAATTCACCAAGAAGGCTACCGAACTGACCAAGTAATTCCGAAATAAAACTTATAAAGAATTAAGTGGACAATTAAGTCCACTTTTTCTATATTAAAATCAAAAGCGAGGCAATATGATTAACAACAAAATGAGTATAGACGAGTCATTCGAAGAGAACACGAAGCAGTACCAGCTCTACGAAATGGCTCGCGAGTTTATTAAGACGTTCCCGCACAACGAACTGTTGCACGTCGGATTCAACGCTGGACGTATTAAGTCTAACGAGCTGTCATTCAATCTTGAATATAGTTTCCCGGTGACCTATAGCCAGACTGAATTCGTGGGTTCGCATGTAGACCCAGACACCAAAGCCATAACATATACGAAAGTCCCGTATGAATGGGTTAATGATATGACGAAGCATTCACCCAATCTCATTGACTTCACGCTGAAGTATCGAATCGATAAGAAGGAATGGTCAGTTAAGCCGAAATGTTTTTCTGGCAATGTTTATATTACCCGTCGGCTCTATCGCAAGATGGTTAACGGTAAACTGATTGAATACACTGTACAAATGGTGACTCCGGATGACGGAATCTACAAGACTGTACAGGAATTGATCGGCTGGAAAGCCAGCGCTAAGGAAAAGAACGCTGTATCTCGTAAGACCACAGACATCGAATTCTTTAAATCGCTGTTCGACCGATTAATCCCGGCGATCCAGAACGATGACCGCTATGCTGTATTAAGGTTGGCCGAAGATGCCAGGAACAACCGAGCAATAAAAATTCTTTAATTTTTATTTAGTATTAAGTCGAAATTTGCTATATTAAGTAAAAACGAGGTATTAAAATGGTAAAATTGAAAGAATTATATGCGAAGTTTCAGAGCGAAGAATGGATGCGCGACGGAATCTCTGAGGAATTCCGCGATGCTCTCGGTGAAGTTCTGAGCGACAAGAACCTGGAACATGTGATGTACTGGATGGAAGTCCTGCAGGAATGTGGTCAGGGCGAGCATGCAGACGAAATGGATGACTAGGTTCCGTTCGACGAAGAGGTTCTCTGTAAGGGTCTCGAAAGCGCGGCCAAGCTCGTGATGGATCAGCATAAGGTTGACGCTCTCGCAGCTTTAAGCATTCTTGACGGTGATGAGATTACTGAAGACGTCCGTTCTGAACGTCAGAAGGATCTTGAAGCTCTGAATGCTCTGGATGGGGTAGATTTCCTTGACGACCTGGAACAGCCTGAAGAGGATGCGCCCAAGATGCAAGGCCGCGGTGGCATGAGCATGTCGGGTAATATCAAGAATCTTGGTAATTTCGGCGGGACTCAGGTCTATGGCGTTGGCCCTGGAGGTGCTACGATTGGCATCTAGTAAGACCGAAAATAATTTTAATTCAAAATCTATTTACGGTTCGAATTCAATTTACTATATTTTAATCAAACGTTAAACATCAAATCTAAGAGGTAATAATTATGGCAAACAAGAATCCCGAAACTCTCAACGACGCTGAATTCGATGCAATCTTCGGTTGTCTCGATGGCGAAGACACTGTTGAACAGGCTTCTCCGATCGTTGAAGCTCCCAAGGCTGAAGCTGAAGCTCCGAAGGCTGAAGCATGCGTGGCTGAATTCAAGCCGGTCACTAAGTCTGTGATCGCTGGCAATCGACATCTCACGAAGCCCCGTGTCGTCGTCAACAAGTACGAAGGCATGGCTCCGCTGACTGCTCAGGAATCCAACGAATTCAACAGCTGGCTTGCTGCTCACGGTCTCTGCAAGACTGTCGGCGGTTATGCATCTACTAAGCGTATGCGAGTCTATCGCAACCTTGGTACTAAGAAGAACAAGCAGATCCACAGTCGTGACTGCATCTACGTGGTGTCTGCTGACGCTTGGCGTACCAACAAGGAAGGTGTGAAGAAGATCATCCTGAACTTAAGCAAGAAGCAGATGGACGCTGCGAACGTCGTCAAGGTTGCCGAATATCGTCAGCAGATGAACCAGATTGAAGAAGATCTGTTGATGAAGCACGACATCGTGATGAACTGGTACAACGGAAAGTCTGCGACCTTCAAGAAGATCCAGCACAAGATTGTGGCTCAGGACGTCCTTGAAGCTCTCAACAAGGCTGTCGAATGCCACGACAACTACGATGCTCGAAACATGCACCTCCAGCGCTTCCGCATGGGTGCTCAGATTGAAGAACTGGGTATCGCACCACAGTACGACTGGCGCAACTTCGACGTCATCGTGAAGGGTGGCAAGGTTGTGTGTGCCTACAGCTACCGCGACTTGATCCCGCTGTACTCCGAAACCTTCAAGACCGGGTTCTTCGACAAGTTCGGCTACAACACCGGAATTGTCAACAGCGACACTGTTGAAAAGGTCAAGGCTCTCGGTGCTCAGCATCAGTGCTACGAAGCCGAAACTAAGGCTGTCTAAGCCTGTCGGTTCCATGTGACAGATGGAATCCTGCAATCGCAGGGTTCCTCTGTTATATTTTTTCCATCTTTATTTGTTTACGGCTTTATTCGATTTTTCTATATTATTTGATGTTGATAGTTAGTCAACGGTTTCACAAGAGGTAATAATTATGGCAAATACGTACGGTTTAACCACAGAAGAGAAGTTCGAACGCATGCAGCAGACCCTGTATGTGATTTACCCGAGCATCGCAAGTTTCTATGCGATGTGTAATAAGCGTGCGCTTCCGAAGGAATCTAAGGTGACGCTCCGCTTGAACACTAAGGAAGGTTCGACGCCTTTCATCGAGTATACCGAAAGCTTCCTCAAGACGCTCAGCATCGAAAGTTTCACTGTTCTTACGAGCATCGAGCTCTTCCGCTTGCTTCTGCACCACGTGACTACACGACTCCAGCCGAACCCTGGGTTGTCTGTTCAGGCTTCCAACTTCATCTGTTGCGATTCCAAGATTCGTAACTGCTTGCTTCCGAAGGACCTCAGGGATGTCTTCCCGGAAGTCTCTGAACTTCATGCAATGGACCCGAACTTCAACGTTGTCGACGACCTGTATCTTGAAAAGGTCTATGCACTTCTGGAAAAGCAGAAGGGTGACGGTAAAGGTCAGGGGCAAGGTCAAGGTCAGGGCCAAGGTGAAGGCGAAGGCGAAGGCGATGGTGATGGCGAGGGTGAAGGCAACGGTAAGTCCGACCAGGAAAAGGAACAGGACTCTCTGAAGCGTCACTTCAGCGAACAGCAAAGCAAGAAGAACTCTGAAGGCTGGGGCGAAAACGAACTCGTTGACGCTCAGGTTTCGGAAGAGGTCAACAAGCGTCAAATCTCCAGCTGGTCTGACGTTGGCGAGGGTATGCAGAAGCGTATCTTGAAGGCCAATGAACTTAAGTTCGACCCGTGGACAGTCATCAAGCGCTTCGCAACCTCCGTGTTCTCCGACGCCATTGCGTTCACGAGAATGCGTCCGAATCGCCGACTTCCTGACATGACGGGTCTTCTGCCGGGTAAGCGACACAGCATGAAGGCTAAGGTTCTCTTCGCTATTGACTGTAGCGGTTCGATGGCTGAAAGCGAAATCGAACGTGCTTGCGGTGTTGTTAACTCTGCGCTCAAGCATGCTCAGGTGGACTACTGCTTCTGGGATTGCTACTGCTCTGACTTCACGGAAAAACGTAGCAAGGCTTCGGACTTCAAGGGTCTCGGTGGTGGTGGTACGAATCCTGATTGCGTCATCAAGAAGCTTGAAAAGGAAAAGGTGCACTACGATGGTCTTGTGTTTATCACGGACTGCTACTTCAGCTGGGAACAGCCGCAGGGTAAGTACAAGATTTTCATCCTGCACACCAAGGATGCTGGTGAACCGCCGAGCTGGTGTCGCTGGCACTTGGGCATGGACGACATCGAAAAGATCCAGAAGTCCCGCTCTTAATCTTGCCTCAGTGAAACGAAGGGTTAGCCGAAAGGCTAGCCCTTTTTTATTATGTAAAGCCGAAAATAAAAATTAAGATTATTAAGTTTACAAAGTTGAAATTAAATTCTATATTATATTAAAAAGCGAGGTTTCATGAATAGATATAAAATTCGAATGCACCCAACATGGCGCGACCGCGACAATGGAAACGTATATTCTTATGGTGTCACTGATGCCGCGGGCAATCCGGTAGACCGTAAGTTTTTTGAAGATCCGACTAACCACGGTATCTTTGTGCGTGGCGGCAAGGAACTCTTGCGTAAGCCTGCGGTAGAGGAAACCCATGCGTGGAAGTTCTTTAATCAGTTTGGCTGGGGTTCCGTACGTTCTGATAAGCTGAGCTACAAGCCTGTCGGACAGTTCCGCAAGTACGTCGAAATCATCGGCCGCGAGCAGATCGAAACGTCCAAGACGAAATCGAAGTACGTCAACGGCCGTTACGAACATTATACGCATAACTATAAGACTACTGTGAGCCGGTACAAGTTGAACTGGTCAGGCCAGCAAGTGTTGGACGCTATGCGAAAGGAACAGCGACCCGATCTCACTGAAGCTCAGCGCAAGCTGGATCATGAGATTCAATTGGCCGAATTCGAAGCCACTAAGTTCTTCGGCGCTTATCATAACTGGTGTGTCGAACGTGACTTGAGCAAGCTTGACGGAAAATTCTAATAAAAAGAAGTTTAACCCTTAACCCAAATTTACTATATTATAGAGCATGTTGAATATGAATTCTTTAGTTGTCTTTGATTTCGCTGGTTCTACGAACCTTGCGGGAATCACGAAAGAAAAAATCTTAAATCTTTTCGCTTACGGTTCAATCTAAAAATTCTATATTTAACACGTAAGCAATATCGCTTACATCGTTCAACAATCAACAAAAGGAAATCTGAATATGAATATCTCTCAGCTCACCAAAGCAATCAAGTATCTGCCCACCCGTAAGTCCATCTTGCTCAAGGGTACTCACGGTATCGGTAAGACCGAATGGGTCTCCAGTATGGCCGAAAAGCTCGGTCTCAAGCTGGTCATCTGGCACGCAAGCCATGCCGCAGATGCTGGCGACATTACTGGTCTGCCGTTCCGCATCACTGAAACGGATGCTGAAACTGGTAAGTCTTACGAAGTGACTCGCTTCGCCAAGCCTCAGTGGATGATCCAGAACAAGCCGGTTCTTCTGTTGCTCGACGAAATCAACCGTGGCCTCAGCATCGCTCTGAACGCCATCATGCAGCTCACGAACAACGGGACTTATGATGACATCAGCCTTCCTGAAGGTTCTCGCATCTTCGCTTGCATCAACCCTGAGGAAGACGGTAAGTACGATGTGGGTACTATGGATGCTGCTCAGCTCGACCGCTTCGCTATCTACGAATTCAAGCCGACTGTGGAAGAATGGCTTGAATGGGCTGTCAAGAAGGGCTTGGACTTCCGTGTCACTGGGTACATCCAGTCTCATCCGACGAACCTCGACCCGTATACGAACCAAGAACTCGTCAAGAGCGTTCAGGGCACGGACTGTGGTGTTTTGCCCTCTCGTCGTTGCTGGGAACAGGTAAGCGACACCATCAAGAATGGCGACGCTGACAAGGCTTGGGAAGGTACTGAAGGTACGAAGCTCCTCACCGAAATCGTTGCTGGTCTTGTGGGCAACGGTGCAGCTCTGGACTTCATCAGCTACTTCAAGGCTCAGGGCAATGCACTCTCGCCGAAGATGTTGATGGAAGCTGACAAGATTGATGCAACCCTGAAGACGAAGCTCCAAAAGCTCTGCAAGTCTGACTTCCCGGGTGCCATCAAGCTCGTCGGTGGTTGCACGCTCTGGATGAAGGAACACGAGAAGGACATTCCGGGTGAACTCGGAGCTCGTATGGCCCACAACTTCTACGACGTCCTCGAGTCGCTCACTAAGGATGCTCAAATCTCCGCTGTGAAGGATTGCGTGATTGACGCTGTGAAGAAGCAGGAAGCCTGGGCAATCGGCATCAGCAAGCACGAAAGCCGACTCAAGGCTCTCTACAAGACTGCTATGATTAGCCGTGACCTCTAAGACATTGTGAGCCTTCGGGCTCTTTGTTGAACGAAAGGTGGTAGTCTGAAATATGACTACCACTTTTTTGTACTCTCGAAACGTTTATGGCGATCCCTGACTAAACTCATTTTAAGGCCTTAATTTTTTAGACTATATATTTTATTGTCTATTAAAAAATAAGTCCTTAAAACGCGTTTATGGCTTAAAATTTTGTGTTATATAATATAAAACACTATTTATATAAAAGACTTTATTGCGATTCTGAAGACAAAAATCTTTAATATATTCATTTACAACATATCCAAAATTTTCTATATTATAGAAAAAATAGAGGTAATTATGAGTTCACAAATTGTTTCCGGTTTCACCGAAGTCACACTCAAGGACAGTTCGAAGTTCGCTGAAGGACGACAGAACTACTTCAAGTATATCATGGGCAAGCTCGAAGACGTCGATAACGAACCTGAAATCTACGGTTTCGCCGGTTCTGCGTTGATTATCGGACGTAAGCTCGAACATGCAGGTGGTTATTTCACGGGAGTCGACAGTATCGCTCGAATCGTCCTTCCCGAAGGAACCGCAACCTATGATGAAACTACGAAGGAACTTGAATTCGCTGACGACTATCAATTCGGCGTGTTCGTTCACGAATCGTCCCACTTCGTTCATCTCGTCTGTGACAAGGGGAAATTCATGAGCCCAGAGTTCGAGAAGCTTGAACCGATGAGCAGAGCCGCGGAATACGGACATCTGAAGTCGAACACGAAGTATATCGAATATGAAGCAGGCTGGCGTAGTCTCTACAGCAACAGGCTCTACGAAATGTTCGAGGACGATTCGCTCATCTTCAAGATGAACCTGCAGAATATGTTGAACTACACGACGTTCAACGCATCCGAAGAATTCCGTAAGGAACTCAAGGCTGCGAAGACACCGGAAGAAGTCAAGAAGGCTTGCGAAGCTCACCAGAGCGAATATGATGAAGCAGTCAAGAACGTTACGAAGTGGTCGCAGCTTTCCACGTTCGTGATTGGCTAAGCCGAAAGAAAATATAATTAAAATCTGGATGACAAAACGTCCAGATTTTTCTATATTAAAAGAAAAACAAGAGGTATTAAATATGGCAAAATTTTTTATGGGCGTTAACGAAATCGAATGGGCAAACCTGATCTCGCTCTATCCGTCAGTCTTTTACTCGAGAGGGTCTTACATACGTAATATCCCTGGTTCGCCGAATCGAATGTTGCATCGGCGTAGCTGGGGCGAAGGCTGGATCGTCACGGACAATATGAAAGACGAGAGGGACTATGGTCGCGTGACGAAGTTCAACATCAAATACGTTCCGAAGTACATCAAGGAAAAGGACTATCCGACGTTTGCTGACTGGTTCAAGGCGGTTTTCCGTTTCGTTGACGAATTCAAGTCTGCAGCCAAGACAAAGGCTAAGGTCATTCAGCAGCAGAACAAGACTGCCAACTGTCTCGAATTCTACGACGTCGACGAACAACTCCAGGAAGTCATGAACCGTCGCGGATTCGTCCCGACTGAATTGAGCTATGTCGGAGACGAAGCAAAGCGTAAAGGATGGAAGACAGAGAACGAACGAAACCGTGCAAAGGGTTGGTTGAATCTCCAGTACACCAAGAAGCTTCCGCTTGGCCAGGGCCGTGTAAAACTCCGTGCTGACGTCCAGGGTAAGCAGAAGGTTAAGCTGGTGATTCAGGGACTCACTGCTGCCAATCTCCAAGAGATTCTTACGAAGGTCATGGAAACGCTGTAAGAAAAATCTTTATGATTTTTCTTTACAACTGGCTCTAAATTTCCTATATTAAGAATATAACAAAGAGGTAATTTATGAAGGAAATCGACAAGAACATTGTGGCGAACATGACGGACGACCTGCTCATTCAGCACATTCGTGATGCTGTTCCGGACGCTAAGGACACGAAGCGAGCTGAAGACATCATGCGGAAGGGCTATTACTCCTCTGATCGTACCACGCACGCCAACAAGCAGCTCCGAGCAATCACCGACACTTCGAAGTTCTACCGTCGTGCAAAAGCGTTCCTGTTGAAGGAAATCGACATCTCGTTCAGCGGTACAATCTTCGGACGTTGCAACACCATCGAAGCCAAGAACTTCATTAAGTATACACGGGAAATGGTGAAACGAAACCGTGAAACAATGGAGGCCTTGGACGCTCTGGACTAAGTTGTTTGGTTAAACAATAAAGTCCATATGCCAACGGAGACACTATATGGACTACAAGATTTTAAAACGGAACATTCAAAAGGACATCAGCCGAGCTCTGGATCATCTCGGCGATGCCTACACACTTGCTGAATTCCAATCGGCGGTTTACGACAATACCGGGTACGTGGTAAAACCGGACCAGGACGAGACACAGTTGACCTTCCATCGTGGGATTCACGTGTATAAAAAGAACTATAACCACGAAGGCACTGGACTTCGATTTGGTGTTAGTGGCGTTTGGGGAAACAAGATCCGAGCAACCGTGGCCTTTGATGGTCACTACACAGAAAAACTCATGCAGTTATGCATAAAGGCGGGCAAACAAATTTATGACACCAAAAGAAAAACGACTGACAATGGAAATGCTGAAAAAGGTTCAAACCCGAATCAGTAATGGGACTGGCCGCTTCGGTGACCATGCTCTGGTGAAGATGTACCAGGCGAAATTGGGAATCACTCCGGCAACACCGCAGAAAATTAAAATTATTTAATTGTGTACGGTTCAAGCCAAAATTCCTATATTATAAGTATAAACAACAACGTTCAACATCAACAAAGAGGTAAATATGAAAGTTGCAGTTTTGAGTCGCTCTGAAGCTTGTGGTCGTCGCATTCTCGAAGGATGCTTCGTGGATGATCCGGTCACTGGCGAAACCGCTATGGACAAGGCTAAGAAGGCCAAGTCTGCTCTCCTGAAACGTTATTGTGCACCGAGTAACCTCTGTGCCGATACCGAAATTGACTTGATGGTTGCTGAATAATGGCTACCAAGAAGACAGCAAAGAAGCCGGCTGGCAATTACCTCGTAGTCGTGGCTGAATACGACGAGAGCGGTTCCGACGGGCTCTGCATCGACAACGCTCTCGGATTCGCAACGCCTGAAGACGCGGCGAAGTTCATCGCAGAGGATTTCAACGACACGATTGCCGGGATGGTCGAAACCGGAGACATCGACGATGACGCGATGCTCAACGAGAAAGCCGTGCTCAAAAAGGTTAAAAAGCTGAAGATCGAAGAAAACGCGGAATGGGACACGCCTGAAGACACTCCGGTGTGGGTCAAGTGGAAGGTCTTCCGCAAGTAAAAAATCAGACAATAAGGGTTTACGGGTTGAATACAAATTACTATATTTAACTCGTAACCCAACGTTAAACTCTAAACCAAAAGGAAAAAGCAACTATGAAGTCCAATCTGTCCAACTCCGAAAATTCCCAGAAGCGTGGTCGTCTCAAGACGGGTTCTCTCGAATTCGTCCTCAAGCACGCCGTTCAGCCGGGTCGAGACCGTAAGTTCCTCCAGGCGAACTGTGCCGAACTGGCGATCCAGGCCGGTCACGGTATCGAAGGTTATCACGGTATCTGGTATCGTGAAGGCGATGGTAAGAAGTTCGGCTGTAAGAACGATCTGTATTTCCATCAGACCTGTCAGAAGCTCGGCTACACCGTCGTGAAGATCAAGTAGCAAGACCGCGAAAAAATATCCAAAAGTCCAGGCTTACAAAAGTCTGGATTTTTTCTATATTATAATCATGCAAGTAAAATATTCACCAACACGACATGGACTGGCCAGTGTACCCTACAAAGATACCATGGGCGTAATGTTTTTGAGCAATTCGATAAACTTCTCGACTTCCGAAGGTAGTGACCTTTTTATATCCATGTACAGTCACGGGTTTTACGAAGTCAACGGGAACGTATTTTTCCATAACGGAACGAAGGATAGCTTTGATGTTCTGAAAAATAAATTACAGAATTTAATTGCCATCGAAAATCTTTAATTTTCTATATTATCGACGCATTGTAGGCCTGAAGAAAAATATAGGAATAATTCCCTTTACAACTTAAGAGAAAATTCCTATATTATACATGTAAACAAGAGGAACTAAAATGAAAGCTTATTATTTTGTGATTATCGAAAATCTTAATGGCAAGAAGTTCACTCACAACATGGAACACGAGGCCGAGAACAAGAAGAGCCTTTTCGACTGGGCTTATCGTAAGTTCGGCGAAAACATTGAAACAATCCACATTCTAAACGAGGAAGACGCATGAGATGCCCAAACTGTGATGCAAAACTTAAGCGAATGATTACTGATGACCCACACATTGATCATCAGCTGGTCGAAGGCTGGGAATGCCCTGAATGTGGCTATGATTCGGTCTACGACGATGAAGAACCCATAAAGGAAGAGGATGACGAATGAGATACAAGGTAGAGGACATTCTCAAATACAAGTACAAGTTGACTGAACATGAAATCAACATGGCGTTGATTGGCCGGAGTGACGAACTAAGGGAAGCTTATTTGGCACAAGTGGCGCCCGAAGCCGTGGCTGAGTCTATATATAATCGTGCAAAGCGAGAAGGACTTATTTAACAAACATGGCCGGGTGCTGGAATAGGTAGACAGAAGGGTCTTAAAAACCCTCGGAAGTATATCCGTATCGGTTCGAGTCCGATCCCGGCTATTATGGTAAACACAGCGGATTTGGTAAACAGTTTTTCATATATAATATATGAATAGAACTGAATTATCTGACGAAGAGTTTATCAAAAGAGTTTCAACCGCACAATCTATGTTTTATGCTGCAAAACTTTGTGGCATGGCATATACTTCATTTATTAGGCGAGCCAAAAAACTTGGTGTTTATAAACCGAATCAAGGCGGTATAGGTATTGTTAAAAAAGAACGTTGTGATACAATACCGTTAGACGAAATTTTCAAGGGACAACATCCGCAATATCAAACATATAAATTAAAAACACGTTTAATTAAAGAAGGTTATATTGAAGATAAATGTTCTATTTGTGGATGGGATAAAAAACCAGAAGGTAGAGAGTATACACCTTGCGAATTAGACCATATAAATGGAAACCCTTTTGACCATAGGCTAGAAAATCTTAGACTTATATGTCCAAATTGCCACAGCTTAACCCCAACTTATAGATTCCGGCGAGGTAAAACCAACAGTGAACATGGTAAAGAAATAGTGGAAGACTATGAATAAAAACTTTAGAATCCAAGCTTACAAAGGCTTGGATCTTTTCTATATTATAGTCATGAGCATTAACAAGACATCTAAACTGCTTCGCATTCTTAAAGTCCATGCAGGTTTGATTAAAACAAAGTCAATGGGAACAGAAGCAAGGTTTGACTACAACTTTCAAGGGTTTCATCTGCCTGTTGTAGATCCGTATCTCGTTGGTGAAGGTTATTTTCAAAAGAAGTATTTTTGGCTTTACAACTTTTATGACTACTCACACTTGCATGACTATTGCATGGAAGACATATTGTCTGGTAGAAATAATGTAAACAGTAATACTGTATTCGTAATCCAATATGACAGAATGACAGTACCCAAGCTGCCTAAGTTTATTGACCAACAAATTGAATACATTCAAAAGGCTATCATGCGGTTTGAAAAACAAAAGATTGAAAAGGCATTGGATGCTCTGTAATAAAATTCCTTAAATTATTCGTTTCCAATCTTTCAACAATTTCCTATATTATAAACATAAACAAGAGGTCAAAATGCTTATCACTGGATTTACAATTATCAACGAAGCACATGTTCCTTTCATTATTGACTCTGAGAAGATTGGATATGTATATCCTTGGCGGTCATCTGACTCTTACAGACAGAACGGAGACAGACGCTTTAGTAATGGCTATGAAATACATATTTCCCTGAATGTCGACGGTAAATGCTTTGAAATCGGTGGGAACGATACAATATTCATTAACCGGGTTCCTGTAGAAAACGATCGCACACAAAATGCGCTGAAAATCCTTGAATATATCCAGACCATTATGATGCTGGAGAGAAAAGATCCGCCGATGGAACTCATCCAAGAACAGGCAAAACCGAAAAAGAAAAAGTCAAAATAAGGGTTTACAAATTCCAACTATTTAACTATATTTAGAACATGAAACAAATCAAGATAGTAAGACTGACGGAAAAAGACATTATTATCCCGTATGATAAAATTGTCAGAATTGAAGGCAGTCGACATACTAGAAGTTTTATGATTACCTACGTGGACGATAAACACGTGGTTGAACCGGGTAAGAAGGCATTGTTCAAACAATGGTGCATGTATGAAGGAACCATGTCATGGGCCCGTATAGCCGACGATGATACGGAAACGAGCATCACTCTTACGACCGAGGACGATTTTGACGAAATGATGGACTATATAAACGGCATTATTAAGCAAAACGAGGTTAGCAAGGCAATAGATAGTTTATAGTCATGGAATCCCGCAATAAAAATTTTATTAAATTCCGGGTTTACAAGTTCCAACTATTTAACTATATTTAGAATATAAACAATAAACAAAGGAAGAAAAACCATGAGTAATAAAACCGCAGAAGAAACAATCCGTGGCCTTATCGCGGCCGCAAAGGAAAACGTCTCCGACCACCAGTCCGTGGACGGTATCGAATCCTGGAAGATCACCATGGACGGTGAAGTCTACAAGGTGTCTGTCTCCGACCGAAAGGCGAAGACTGGTCGTGCCTTCAACTGTCACGGCCTGGTGAAGATTCTCCCGGACGGTACGGAAGAAACGGTCAACCTCGGCGCCTGGAAGAAGAAGTTGTTCTATACGCTCGCCTACAACCTCCAGCAGGGGAAGGTGTTCAAGAAGAACGAACAGAACCCGGCCAAGGTCAAGGCTATTGCCAAGGACATGAAGGAAAACCCGGCCAACTACCAGAAGAGCGAAGACCTCATTCAGGGAACGTTCAATGGAAAGCCGATCACTGTTTCCCGCACCAAGAAGACCTACAAGTCCGGTAAGAGCATGTATCGCATCACGATGAGTGAATGTGGTATCGTCACCCTGAAGGGTTCCCAGCTCCAGCCGCTCTTCAAGGCTTAACCGAAAGAAAAAATCAGAATGTTTCTGTTTACGCCTTGTTCATGGTTTTCTATATTGTAAATATCAACAAGAGGTTAACTATGGACAAGGCTAAAGAAACAAAGAGAATGCGTGATGAAAGAATCAAAGACTCCGAAAACGGGCGAAAGCTCCGCACGAAAACCGTCCGAGACAAAACAAAGTATACCCGAAAAGGCAAACTTCGTTTTGACGGTAGAACAAGAGAGGTATAACGGTCTCAGCCGTAATATCTACGCCGTTGATCTCGTCGGCATCGAACCGGATGAATGGGATGAAGAAGACTATATCCTGACCTATAAGGGACCTGGCGGAAATCATACGATGACTATCCGTCATGAAGATACCTTTAAGATCGACGGTGAGGAAATCCCTTTCGACAAGGTGAAGGCCTATCTCGAGAACATGCGTAATGCTGCCGCAATCGATGCACTTCCTGAATAATTATTTTCTTCTAAGTCCGTTTACAAAGAGAGAATATTATTCTATATTATAAGTATCAACCAAACAACAAGAGGTAAAAATAAATGTCTAATGAAACTGTGACCGCAAAGAAAACTCCTAAGCCCTGCCACAACGGTGGTTTCCGTCTCAAGGTGCTTGACCAGGCTATGACCCCGGTTGAACGAACCCAACTCCGCAACGTTCGCCGGTGGCTTTATAATGTTTTGGAAGATATTTCCAAAGCGAAGCATGAACTCAACACCCACTACAACGAAGAATTCGACAAGCTCGGCTACAAGCTCAGTCTCGGCAACATTGACCGCTGGATGGAACTCACTGCTGAGGTAAAAACCTTGCTCAAGCGAATTCAGCAGTTGCAAGCACAGCGTGACAATGCACTTGCCAAGCAGAAGGAAATCCTCATGCCGGTCATCAAGCGAGTAAATGAAATCAATTCTTGCGAACCCTTCAAGCCGCAGGAAGTACTCAGGAAGTTTAAGGAACCGGTCGAAACCAAGGAAGCTACTCCCAAGAAGGCGAGCTACACTCTCAGCCGACAGGATGCACTCGTGCTGGTGAAGGAAATCGCCGACATGCTCAAGGCCAATCCTACTGGTCAGCGTATCGAAGTGTTCATCGCTTCCAACATGTAGAGTTTAACCTCTAGTTGATTGGGCGGACGATCTTACGGGATCGCCCGTCTTTTTATTTTATTATATTTTCTATTTACAACATTTGGATATTTAACTATATTTAGAATATGAGGTTAATACTGAACATTAAACAAATCGCCAAAGAACTTGGTCTCGACTGTTGGGAAGATAAAAATGGTATTTTCAACGTCAAAATCGGTATGGCGGACTGGGACAACACTGGAATCGAAAACGAATTAGTGTTAAGATATTATCATGGTTGTTATAGCGACGACTGGGGACATACGGCCATGAAAGACAATGAATTCCAGGTACTCGTAAGACAAATGTTCCCTGGTGCTGTTTCCCTTCAATATGTGGACAACGACGACAAATTATTCTCTTTGCTTGCCGGGTTCTTGCTGGTAAAGAAGGACATTGGTGCATGGAGAAGGAATTATTTTGCCGCACAGTATAACCGGGACATGGATAAGATACTGGGTGTATTGAATTAAAAATCTATTTAATTAAGGCTTACAACTTCTAAATCTTTTTCTATATTAAGAATATCAAAAGAGGAAATAAATGATTAAATACAAAACCATCCACATCAACACCACTTCCCTTGACAGTATCTTCAAGAATGTTCTCGACCTTCACAAGAAGGTAAATGACATTAAGTGCCCGACGCTCCAGTGTCCGCAGCCAGACACTCCAGAAGTCAAAAAGTATCAAGCAGACCGAGCCAGGGCGATAGCCAAAGCCAGAATGGAACAAGTCAAATACATGAAGGAATTCTTCAAGCTGTTCAAGGGCCGTTACATCAAGCTGTGCTGGCAGGGACAGAAGGCAAGGTATTACCATATCGGTGACGTGGACATTAAGTCTGTACCGAAGAAAAACATTGACCAATGTACTTGGTGGGAACAGACGTTCGCGATTGACGAAAAGAAAACCTATCTGGCGACGTCTTCCAATACTGTGTCTTTGGCCACGGGCTTTGTCGACGCATTCATCCGTGGTTCTAAAGTCCCGGGCGGTTTCCCGTTCGACGAATACAGCAACATGTATATTACGGAAATTACCAAGAAGGAATTCGCCGAAATTGACAAGACCGCACTTCCCGAAGGTACTAACCATTCCGTATCGTGTGCCATCAGCCCGTGGGTAATGAAAAATGGCAGTAATATTACCGACCGCGACGAATTGAAACGTCTCGAACTTGAAATTACGCTCGCCACCAAGCAGCTTGCTTTGGTCAAGGAACGTAAGAACAACTTCTGCATCCGTCAAAACCAGGTCGCAACAATTAAGAAGGCTCCGAAGGAAGTGAAGACTGCGTTCAAGTATGCGTTCAAGGAACAGATTGAAAAGTCTGACCACAAGATTGAAGTCCTTGAAAAACAGATCGTGAAGTACAAGGACGAACTTGAAAAGAAGTTGTACCTCGTTAAAAAGGACAAGAAAAAGAGTTAAGCTGACCTGAAAGAAAAAATCTAATAATCCAGGCTTACAAAAGTCTGGATTTTTTCTATATTATAAGTATAAACAAACCAACACAAAGAGGTAAAAACATGATTAAATTCATTGGTGCAATAATTCTTATCGGTCTTCTCGCGGTCGGCGGTTATACTGTCTACCGAGGCTTGACTGGTGACAACGACAACGCGGACAAGGTGGCAAACAAGGCCAGTGAACTTGTCTCTTCCGTAGCTGATACGTTCGCCGACGGAGCGAAGGACATGGCAAAGGATGCCAAGAGTCTGGGTTCTGAAGCAGTCGATTCAGTCAAGTCCGTTACGGGAAGGACAGTTGATTCGGTCAAGAGTGGCACGTCAAAGACTGTCGATAGCGTAAAGTCAAGTGTATCTGCGAGAGTCGGAGATATAAGGGAAGCAAATAAGAAGAAATTCGCTGAAGCCAAGAATGCAGTGAAAGACAAAGTTGATTCGATTAAAAAGTGACAATGGATGGACGCTGGTGAACGAGCCAGCAGGGAAAGACGAGTGAAAAATCTCGTCTTTTTCTTGTTTAAGATTAGTTCTAAATTTTCTATATTTACAACGTGATTTGAATGTTTCAATCACAATTTTCAATGAGGTTAATATGAATTCTAAAGAAGTTCTTCAAAACTATGCTCCGATGTTCAGCGACTTGTCTGATGCGGCTCTGTTCCACAAGCTCAGCGACATCGCTTACCGTCAGATCGGCCACGGCATGAGCCATGAATACTGGAAGAAAGCATGGGGATGCAAGGGCTACATCAAGCCTTCGAACATTCGCGAGCACATCAAGAATACTATCGAAGAAAAGAAGAACTACAGTGACGTCGCAATGGCCGCAGGGCTGAAACGTTACCGTGAACGGAAAGCCCAAGAAGTTATCTTCGGGTAATTCGTAAATAAAAAATCCGGATTAAATCATTTACGATTAATCCGGATTTTTCTATATTATAATTATCAACAGGAGAAACCACCATGATTAAAACATTCCCTACCGAAACCTCCATCAACAACGCATTTGGTTCCGCAATCAAGGCCTATATACCAAGATTGTCGACTTTCTCAAGACCAGCCAGACGTATGTCGATAATTTCGTGAAAGCGATTCCCAACGACGCGAACGAAAACATGATTTATTTCTGGAACGATTGCGGAGCAAAGCCTGCAATGCGTATCGAATTCGAAATTCGCAAAACATTGAGTGACGGAAACAAAGTGAACAAGTTCCTCGTCTATCAGGTGAAGGAAAAGAAGGACGGGTCCCTGGAATTCATCGTTGACAGGACCAAGAAGTTTAAGGATGAGGTTCAGGCCTTGAAGGTTGTGACCGATACCTATAACGAACATCGCAAGACTCTGGCCACACTGAAGTAAAAATTATCCTCTCTTTATGCTTACAAAAAGTTCAGAATTAACTATATTATAAGCATACAAGAGAGGTTAAACATGAATCTTCAAGAACGTATCAACGAATTCACCAACAACATCATCAAGTATGCTGAAATGAGAAAGGACCGCAGTTCCAACTTGTTCTGCCTGTCTAATCTCTACAATAGCCTGTGCTCAAGCTGGAACAGTGTCATTCCCGACCTCATTATTAACCGTATGCTCGACGGTAAGGCAGAAGACAAAGATGTACTTAATGCCTTGATTGCCGGCAAGCACAACGAAGCTATTATGTCGAGCATTGAAATGTTCACTAAGTTGGTTGACGAAAACGGACCTAAGTTCCTGAAGGCCGCACTTAGCGCAACTGAAGATTAAAATCCAAATAAAAACCATTTACAAAATCTTCGGAATTAGCTATATTATAAGCATAAACAAGAGGTTATAATGGACTATCGTTGCGTAAGAATCTACTTTAAGCCCAGCAAGCAACTTAACATGTGCGACGACATCATTGAGAGCCTTGCCCGCAATAAGGTTGTTCGCCCGGATAACAAGATGCTGTTTATCGAATCTGAAACAGGTGGTTATCGCCTCAGCTTTCGTGGTGATGAAGCAATTCGCTATGGGTTCGCGATGAGCATGAGAGATGCAAACAATGAAAAGTTCTACCTGACCGGCGATCTAATCACTGACGAGGACATTGCTCTGTTCTGCAAGAGGTTTGACCAAGAAAAGTACGCGGACAGTATTGAAACTACGCTGGAAGCATTGAAATAAAAATCCTTAATAAAAACCTTTACAAGAAGTTCAGAATTAGCTATATTATAAACATAAACAATTCAACAGGAGTTAATCAAATGGCTAATACAAGCGGTATCAACGAAACTATCAACTGCCCGAATGGATTTTATTTTGGCGATCCTTGCTATGCCCTCAAGGAAGACCTCTACGACAAGTGGATTGAATGGGGTGAAGAAAGGGAAAAGACAGAAGGTCATTTCTGCAACGACGGTAAGTTCGTCTACGAAGGAAAGGAAATCATGTTGGTCGACTCTACGGCCTATGGTGACGGATGTTATGGCGGCAATCATGCCTCGTATGGTGTCGATGCAGGCTGTCTCGCTGTGATTCCTCTCGAATTCTGTGACGAAGAGAAAAACTTCCGCGACGATATGGGATGGGTCTGTGAAGATGCTCATGAAGTCAAGCTCGTAACGGACGATACGGGTAAGTTCAGGGTTTATGTCGACGACGGAAACATCATGGTTGGTGAAGAAGTCGTCGAAACTGGCGACGAAGAGGAAGAAGAGGACGAAGTGGAAGAAGACTACGACGACTAAGTTTAATGTTAACCTCGAGAGGCCCGTGGGTAAAACCGCGGGTCTTTTTCTTTTATATACTCATTAAAAACTCTTTATTATTCGTCCATATTTGAGTTATATGGGCTTTATTTAATAAAAGAGTATAAGTTATAAGCCATTTAAATAAGAGTCTTTAAATGATGTTTATATCAAGAGTGCAATGGGATAAAAATTTAATTCTTTTTATGTTTACAACTTCCGTTTATTTTTCTATATTATGAATATAATCAAGAGGTTAATATGGCACGTTTGTTCATGACAAGAAAAGAAAAAGAAGCCCGAGTCGCACAGGGAAATTTGATGACCGCTATTGACTGGAGAATCAAGCTCGCTAAGGAACACAGTCTCTATGTCAGTCGAAGAGAAGGTGGGATGGGTGAATTCAATGTCCAGGCTTTCACTGGTAAGTGGAATGATTCGTTCGTTAAGACGAACAAGAAAGGTCCGTTCATCAGCTACGATGCTATGTATCAGGCTGGTTGTCGCTTCGACCACCGTGTTAACTACAATGCTTTCAAGTGCTACACGGAAGAAACGATTAAGGAAGTCGTTGACAAGGCGAACCGTTCTATTCCTCGTATGCAGAAGGAAGAAGCTCGTGAACAGGCAAAAGAAGTAGAAAAGACTCTCGAATATCTTGATGGCTAATCCGTAAAGAAAAATCCGGATTAAACTATTTACAACTTATTCAGATTTTTCTATATTAAAAATATAAACAAGAGGTTAAAACATGAATGTAAGTGTAGATTTGGATTTGACCATTAAGATTACTGGGGCTGACCGCAAGCATGTCGACCATGCCTACGAACGGTTTGACAACTATTACGACACCAACGGTCTCTGTGCCCTGTTTATCGACGAACTGGAAGATGGAAGTTTTGAAATCCAGACAGGATGGATGGGTGGAAAGCTTCCCGAGGTCGAACATGTCAAGGAACAGTTTGAAAACTGGCTAAAGGAGGAATGCTAATGGCTTACGGTCGTTGTGCTGCCTGTGGATGTACCAGAGATGGATGTTGTGTAGACGAAATCTCTAACCACTACAGCGAAAAGGTCCAGCAGGACTACGAAGAAAGAAACTACAAGAGCTACAATCATATCTGTTTTGATTGTCTCGACGAAACCGAATCCCTCATAGAGGGTGATGAAGAGGAGGATGATTAACATGGCCAAAGCAAAATTGGGTGACAAGATAAGAATTCTCGGGTTCCAGCCCGACAGTGACGGTACTTTGCCGATTTCAGAGCAGAAACTCATCGGTAAGACTGGTGTAGTAGAATACATCGGCGGACTGGGTGAACTTCACGGAACATGGGGAGGGATCGCTATCCTTCCGGAGGATAAGTATGAAGTAATCCCGTAGAAAAATTCTAAACTTTTCTTGTTTACGACTATGATGTAAATTGCTATATTATAGTCATACAAGGAAGGTTAACATGAAAAAAGTCACATTTGGAAACATCGCAGCCACTCTCATGAACGCTCTCGCTGAACATCCGGAGCTCATGGACATGGAACTCAACGTTGAAATCAACGAAGGACACGAATACAGGGCAATCACAGGCATCGAACCCGTCTACAAGTGCCACGTGGATCTGAAGTCGGGTAAAATCGACCGTGTGACCACGGGCATGACGTTCAAGCTCGACTGGGATAACTGAGATTAAAAATCTCTTTTATTCTAGTTTACAAAAAGTTCAGAATTAGCTATATTTAAAGCATAATCATCAACAAGAGGTTAATATGTCTAAATTTTACTTTATCAACTCTGAATTCTCTGGCAAGACTGAACGCAAAGATCTCTGCATCGTCACCGAACGTCAGCGCGAAACATACATGAACGAGATGAAGAAGCGTGGCAACTGGCAGTTTGAAGTGACCTTCTATACTGATGACGATCAAGTTGACGTCGTAATCAATGGTGAAGACGTGTTCAGAGCAGTCTTTGACGCTAAGGAAATGACTGAAGCAGAAGCTATGACTGTTCGCAAGTTTATTCCTGGCGTTAAGACAAGCTTTGACCTTGTTGAAACTTGGTGCGATAACTACGACGATTGCCCGCAGTAAGTTTGAAAATAAAAACCGGGCTAAATATGTTTACGATTTAGTTCCGGTTTTCTATATTTTAATCAAGAGGTTAAAACATGAGAAAAAGAACTTACATCCTTTATGTGCGTGACAACAACGGTTTGAACAAGATCGGTACGGCTGATGAACAGGGCTACGACAGCCTGGACAAGCAGTGCAAGTCTCGTAGAGATAACGGTGAGAATGCTTTCATTTGGGAAATTTAACTATGTGGATTTACAGGCCTATTGACAGTTTGATCAAAGAAGATTTTGAAAAGAACAACTGGTATTGTACCGGAAAGAGTGAAGAGGATTGCAAGGAAAAGATTGCTGCCCTCATAAAGTCCGGTAAGTACAAGGAAGGCGAACTAATGTATGATTATTTTCGCTGGTAAGAGGTTAAAAATGAATGTATATTATGTAGAAGAGAGCTGGGAAGATTTAAGAAGGAAATGGGACGAGCTTCAGCGAAAGAATAAATAAAATATGCAAGAGGAGATGGGACCAGAAGAATTCAAGGACTTCATGGATGCGCAAAAAGAGGCGATAGAAGTTGCCAAGTGGTTATGGGGTGAGAAAATCGGCCGTGACCCTGGGGACGAATTCGTCATCAAGTGGATTAAGGACAATGCAGAAGAGTTTAGAAGGAACTGGCCCGAATACTACAAGGAATGGAAACAGAAAAAGAATTTACGTTAACCTCCTGATGATAGCCCGCGGATAATTTTCCGCGGGTTTTTTATTTACAAAATCTTCGGAATTAACTATATTATAAACATGAGCGTACAACTTAAAATCGAATGGCTGAATCGTTATGTTAACAACCGCGGCAAGAAGGGTTCGATACAAGGGACTTTTCATTATCCGTTGAGACATATCCGGGTCAATAGCATGTGGTATGGATTCAGCATTTTAACGACAGTCAAGCCAGCAGATGTATCGCCCAACACGGTAATAGATCCTTACATTACATTTGCCGAACCGGCCGTGATGACCGCTCCTCCACATGACGAAAGAGGTGAATATGACCAAAGACTCACTATTTACGACAGTGAGACGGGTGAAGAATTTTATAAGGCCGAGATGTTGAAAGAAAACTATGCTCCTGGTTCTCACGAGCCGTTTGAACTACTCAATAAGATACGTTTCAATATCGAAAGATGTAGAACTTATATTCCGGTTGTAGAAAACCTGTAGAAAATAATCTAATCTTTTCTATTGACAAAATCTTCAGAAGTTTCTATATTATAATCATCAACAAGAGGTTAATATGAAAAAAGTTCAAGTTATTGTTTCATCCATCTTCTTTGACGTCGTGAAGGTTCACAATGTCTGTCAGAAAAAGAACGGCGAATACGGTCTGAACATTACGTCGACTGTCTACAACTCGGATAGAACTTTCCGTACGCAAATCCGTCAAGGCGATTGGGTCTGTGTCGGAGATTTGAAGACTGGTGTTCGCTTCCATCCGAAGACTAAAGAAGAATTCGAAGCATGTCGTGCAGAAATCGTCAAGGCTCTGGAGGGTTAAGATGGGATTAGAAATTCTTCACGGAAGTCACGGGAATCTTACGACACTTGATGTCGTCAAGGTTCACTATGTCCGCCTCAACAAGAAGAAAGAATCTTGTTTCTTCGTCACGTATCGAAATCCAAGGACTGGCAAAGAATGGCGTAAGCAGATCAATGAAGGCGATGTGGTCAAGATTGGCGGTGAAGACATGCCTTGGTGGTTGCGTTCGAAGGCTGAAGTAGAAAAGGTCTACGAGCTCATGTAGGAAAAGCTTCTCGGCCCGGAATATGTAAAACTCAAAGCTGAATCGAGCAAATAATTCTAACTTTTCTTGTTGACAAGTATAATTAGATTTTCTATATTATAACTATCAACAAGAGAGGTTATCATGACAAATATGAAGAAACTCAAGGTAATTGACTGGCGAGAAAAGTTTGACCCTATGGGAATCAACGAATCTCGAATGCCTGGAACTACTAAACACGAAACTTATGGTATTTGGATTCCTGATGACCCGAAGGAAGAAAAGTGTGACTTGGGAATTCGTTGGGAGATGCAGGGTGGCTACGAGGACGACGAACAACTGAAGCAGCTCATTGGTGAATTTAAGCGAGCATTCCGGGAAAACGGTTGTTCTGGAATCATCAGGATGTGGCTCTCTAGTTACATGGACCCCGACTCTTACGAAATCTACAAGTTCAGTGTCGATGGTGACGATTATAAGAAGGTTTTCGAACGTATCGCTGTTGAACACAGTTATGAAGATGAAGACGAGGAATCCTGATGAAAAAATTCTAGACTTTTTTGTTTAATCTTTCCATGAATATTACTATATTTAAAGTATCAACAAGAGGTTAATTATGAAAAAGATTTATAAGATTACTCACTGCAACACGGACGTTCACGAAGACGATTACCAGCACGGTGAAGGCGATTTTGTCAACTGCTGGAGTCTTCGCGAAATCTGCCCGGTGGTCGAACTCACGGAGTTTGACAGCATCAGTGATCTGCTCGCCGCGGTCAACGAAAAGTACCTGTACGAAGACAAGACTAAGTTAAAAGGTTTTTGGTACATCTTCGAAGACCCGGACCTCAAGGACGAAATCCGTTTCGACTGTGACCAGCAGGTAGATATTGACAACCAGGTTGCTGACGACGACGACATCAAACAGTGGAAGAAGGGCAAGAAGAAACTGTTCGCTGCTCACACTGTCCTCTATGCGAAAGCGGTCTACGTCGAAGAAACGAAGTACGATGAAATGTATCAGGACGTGAAGGCTCTAGGTCTTGAAGACATCTAATGCAATTCTGTAGAAAAATATCGGAATAAATCTATTGACGACTTCCGATATTTTTTCTATATTATTGATATATCACGGAGGTTAATATGACAACACTGGGAATTATCATCGGGTCCGTCGCACTGGCAGCTGTATTCACTAATCCTAAGATGTATGAACTCTTCGCGAAGGGCGATCCGAAGGAAAAAAACTAAATCTTTTAGCTTACGAAATCTTCGGAATTAGCTATATTTATAGCATAACGAAAACAATCATCTACGAGGTTACAATATGGACAAACTGAAAGCACAGACTCTTCACCACGAATTCGACGCCATGATCAAGGCATGGGCTGACTCATGGTTGGGACGTTATTGAAATGAAGTTGGAAATGGACCCCGACCTTATCAACAGGGTGAAGGATTCGTTAAACGGAGCTGACCCTTACAAGCAGTAGTGAAGAAAAAACCCAAAAGAAAAGAGTTGACAAATGTCGACTCTTTTTCTATATTATAAGTATCAACAAGAGGTTAATACATGGCAAAAGCAAGAAGAGCAATCAGACCTTTCACCCCGGATTACTGCTGCGAGGCACATATCGTTGCGTACAGTGGTTTGTTCGGTAAGGAAATCAACCAGGTTCTCACTGTCTACGGTGATTACGGTGACAAGGAAAAGGCCAAGAAAATGCTCAAGGCCAAAATGGAACGTAAGATTAAGAAGGAATATCCCGGCTTCATCCGCTACGTCAAGTGCGAATTCTACCATCACCTGACCGGCATGATGGGTTTCTGCTTCGGGGATAAGGTCGGTATCGATTATGAGGTGATTTAATGCGTAAGTTTATCATCGTCTCGCCAAAGACCGGAAAACCGGTCCAGAACTGGACCTTTGCCGGAAAGAAACATATCCTTTACTGTCAAACGCCGGAATGGGCCATGAAACATGAGAAGGAAGAAGATGCCAACAAGACGTTGGAATATCTCAAGAAAGAATTCCCTGACCAGGTGCTGGTCGTTATGCCGGTGACAATAGAAACAACTTACAAGGTGGGTTAATCATGGATTTTGAAACGTTCAAGCAAAAGGTGAAGGAAGAGCTTAAGGCTGGAATCTATCCCCTGGATGACGGGCCTGGGCATTTACCGGAAGAAGAAATCGATGCCATGCTCAAAAGCCACGATAGCTTGCTCCAGTATCAGTTCTCAGGCCGCGAATCTTATCGGAATGAAACCTTCTGGATAGAATCGACAGCTGACAGAATCTGGTCAGCAGACTATTGCTAGCTGAAGAAAAAATTAGAATAAGATTCGATTGACGATAGCCGAATCTTTTTCTATATTATAAGTGTAACAAGAAGAGGTTAAACATGACAAAACTTACACTCTATTACCCCCGGATTCGCGGAACCGGACGGTGCACCGGAATCTACAGAATTTAACTCGCTCGATGACTTGAAGAAGGATCCAGCCATCAAGGACAGAATGTTCGGCCTGCTTGGTCTGCGTAAAACATTCGCCTACGAGGACTTAACCCCTGAATCTGGCCGGAGCGGATTCTATAAGCATGTCTTTCACAAAGCTAGCGATGGCGGGTATTGGGGAGCAGCTATCATAACCGGAAATACGGCCGAGGAAGTGACTGCCGGCCTCAAGCTCTTGGGTACGAGAGCTGTGCCTAGCGATAAGTGGTGACGAGAATATAATTCTAACTTTTCTTGTTTACGTTCGTAATAGATTTTTCTATATTATGAATATAAACAAGAGGTTAGACTTATGACTTTCATCGCTTTCATCATCGGTATCTTTAACATTGTCGTCGCGACACTCGTGACATGCAAGGTAGGTAAAGAAGCTGGTTGTTTCGGTAAAGTGGCTCTTTTCATCGGGTCGATTATCTTGCTGAAACTGATTGAATTCGTCCTCATTTCTATCTTTACTCTTCTGATTTTCGTGTAATTGCGAGATAGATAATTCTATCTTTTCTCGTTTACGATATTGGGCGAATTATCTATATTATAATCATAACAAGAGAGGTTAGACATGGAAAATATTCTTTACATCGTTCTTATGTTCGCATCCGTAGTCTGGGGCGTGCACATCGCTAACCAGGAATACGACGAAGGTCAGAAACAGTCGACAAAATAAGCGAAAAGCCTCCGTTGATTCTTATATATAAGGCAATGGAGGTTCTTATATGGATTATGAAGAAGCTTACAACCGCCTGTTAGAGAACGAGATCGCGACATCCGAGGAAATAGAACTCGTTACAGAAATCAACGGAAAGAACATCGGCACGTTGACTGATATTCTCTTCGCGAGAACTGGCTCGAAGGATTTTAACGACGTCTAGTTCTCTTTTCCGGCGTGAGAGGCGAGGGGTAAAACCCTCGTCTTTTTCATGCTCCGGCCAGTGACAGATACAGTCTATGATTCGTGCCAGATTCTGGCCAGAACCAGCTCCAGAACTGACTCCAAACAGAAACCGGCCAGAAACATATCCAGACCAGAACCAGACCCAGAACAGAATCTGTTACAGAACCAGCCAGGCGTAAGCTATAAATAACGCATGAAGAATCCTATCATAGTCAATCCTGAATCCAATCCGGAACTGGCCAGTTATCTGACTGATATAGTCAAGAATTTTATCAGTTCTTTCCCCTGTACGAGAGATAACTGTGGCCACATAAATAGTGAGCTGATGACAGAACTTATCATGGAGGGAGAAACTCCCACTCTAATATATGGCCTGTACCGGGTCGATTCCTATCTCGGCTGGCTGGATGAGGAAGATTTCACTGACGAGGAACTGGCCCAAATAGAAAAAGAATACGGTGGTAATAACCGTTACAGTCTGGAGAAATTTGTCCGTTCTCTTCCAGAACGTGAACAGGAACAGTACCTGTACATTCCTCACTATTTTCTGCTACTGGACGGGCTTATTCTTGACGCCGCGTCTGATATGTTCCAGACTGAGAATTCTCCAGACAGATACTTCACTGATAAAATGGTTCCTGTCCTGGACAGTATCTAGTTATAGTCGTAATAATACTTATAGCCGATTTCTTTACTGAGCCCGTAGTCGATGATTACGGGTTTTTCATCTACTGCACCGTACTGTTCAGAACCGAACTCACATAAATCGTCACAGTCAAGGTCTGTTTCCACCAGCTTGGAAAGATTCCGGCCGAAGTCACTGGCCAGGAACCGTTCCATTATCTCACCTGTCAGTTTCGACGGGTGAATACTTCCTTTGGAGAATAACTCGCCGATACTGTCACAAATCTGGGTGGGAGAAAGCTTAACCTGCTCCATTAGCTGATTCCAACAGGAATTATCCAGTCTTTTCGCCCGTCTGGCTTTTAGCCAGCACCCGTCACTGGCACAGTCCAGAACCTGGTTAAGAACTGGATTTTTCTGCTCCCGGTAAAAGCTGGATTCAAACAGATTCTGTTCCTGGCCTGGTTTGTTTCTCGCCAGTTTAAGCACTGTTCTGTCATCTACAGCCAGAACTATCCGGCCAGAACCACGCCCGATAGTTTTCAGCCCGTACTTTCTGGCCAGTTTCTGAATGAAACCGTTCAGGTGATTGCTGGTGCGGTGAGGATGGGCAAACACTTTATGCTTGGCGTAAAACAGTTCTATTTCTTTCTCAAGGGTCATTTCTCTTACTCTTTTCGGCAATAGCACTGGTTAAATGGTCGAAAAAATCTGCTACTGCACCTATTGTTCCTAAACCAAAAAGAAAAGTCATTACTCCGTAGCCTATAGCACCCCAGGTATCACTTTCTTTTATTTCAGCAAATATACATAAAAAACTTCCAATAGTTAGAAGAAGACAAAAAATAAAACTACCAATATCTTTTGTCGCTTCCCATGAATAGTTTTTCTTCATTTATATAACCTCTCGTTGATGATACTTATAATATAGAAAACTTTTCTCCAGTTGTAAACAGGAAAAGGCCAGGAGATTTCTCCCCTGGCCTCTCCATCATCATCGAGGTTAGAAACTAAACCTTTCCTTCCCGGTACTTGGTGCGAACGTTGTCCTCGTTCTCCGAAGCGAACTCCATCACGTACTGGAGAGCGTCAGCGTCATCCGATTCGAAATGAATTCCGTTCCCGCGTTTTTCGAAACTTACCTTGTCTATGTCCCCGTCATGTTCCGGGTGAAGGTTTCGACAGTGAAAGTCATTGAGTCCTTCCAGCTCGTCGAAAGCTGCGTCCTCCGAGGTATAGAGGATATATCCCTTAACCATTACTTACCTCCCTGATAGAGCGGATTGATTTGCTTCACTTCCCGATAGTTGACGATGTTATGGAAAACTCTTCCGTCTTCGCAAACCAGCATCCTGGGGAAATACTTCGTGGTAATTTCCCGCTCCGTATGACCGATACATTCCACAACTCCGGGAATGATATATGTCGTGGGAACATTCTTGAATTCTGTCCCTTCATTGTCACAACCCGTGTTCATCAAAGCGATTCCCGTGAGTACCAAAGCCATACCGGCAATTATAATCTTTTTCATGTCTAACCTCTTTCGTTATATTCATAATATAGAAATATTCGAACGTAACGTAAATGAAAATCTTAGAGAAGTTTTTAACAGCTGTGCATCGTCCAGAGCATGCTGGCCGTTGACTCGACCCATATCCTGTCAGACTTGAACTGTTCACGACCGGTGAATCTCTCGTATAATAGAGTAGCCGTTCCCAGCCAATTCTTCTGCTGGAGAATCTCCTCGACCTCTTCAGCCGATAAATGCTCCGCCCGGCCGTTGTCTCCGGGGAATAGGCCTGCGAGCAGTTCCTTTCTTACTTCTGCGGTGAATTCTTCTTCGTTCATGACCATAATATAGAAATAACCGTCAGTTCCGTCAATAGGAAATTATCGGGTTATTTTCCCGGCAATGCATCGATAGCCAGCTCATTCTCCAGCCCGAGCAGACGTTGTAGCCAACCGTCGCCGAATTTGACGATTTCCTGCAGGCGTAAATCTATCCGGCCGGCGTTAATATCGTCGAACGGTATCTGATAAACTCGGGTATCGAACCAGTCCTTCGCCGGCCCGGTATAGAGGATAAGCACAGCCTTCTGGTCCTGATCCCAGGACGGGCGATAATAACCTGTCCAGTCAACGTCTACGTTATAGACAGCACCGGAAAGCTGGAGTCGTTTATTGATCTCGTCCAGCTTCTGGGCTATGTGTGACATCGGATAACCGGCCATTAGCCCTCCAGTTGTTCGAGTGCGAGCTCATTCTTAAAATTCAACAGCCTGATGAACCAGTTGTCATTGAACTGGCAAATTTCGTTAAAAATTCTCTTCGCCGCATCGATCATGTTCTTTTCGATAGGTACTTCCCAGACAAGCGCCTTACTCCAGTCATGAATATTCATGTCGAGATTTATAAGCGAAACGGTTGTTGTAGATTCAGTCCCGTGAAAATACACACTATACGGGTTCGGTTCCAACTTCTTCGTTTTCTCGTTAATAATTCCCGTATAGTTGTAAATACTCTTTTCTAACGCATCGTTCATATACTAACCGAGGAAACTACCGATTCCGCCGACAATCCAAGTAGCACCATGGGCTACGTTAGATACGATTCCGGTAGCCAAGGCCACGATAGAATTGACCGAGCCACAGAAAGAACCGGTCACGTTGCTGTTGGTGGTCATAGCTCCGATTCCGAACAGAACCAGAAGAACAATGATAATAACTTTGATTTTCGTCATGATTAACCTCTCTTGTTGATACTTATAATATAGAAAAGATTGAACGAATCGTAAATAGAAAAAGACCGGATTTTTATTTCCGGTCTTACTATATAAGGAGCAAATCTCTTAGAGCTTATCCCAACCGCCCTTCTGTTCGATGTAGTCGTCGACAGCGAAGGCAAAGTTCTGAGCCGAACCACCGACGTTATTCGAGCATTCGAGCGCGTTAAACACTCCATACGCAACCCACAACGCTTTTTCTTCTTCGGTCGGATTCTCGTGTCCTTTTTCCTTGAGAATCTTGATGTCGTTATCGGTCGCGAGCGGTGCGAAAAATGTCGTCATCGCGTTCAACTGTTCTTCGGTGAGCTTTTCTTTCAAATATGACATGTTTAACCTCCGTGTTTATGTTCATAACACAGAAAATCGAGAACGAACCGTCAACTATTATATAATGGAATTTTATCTCGGGATCGCCTTGAAAGGAGACAAACGTATGCGATCCCGTAGTTTATTTCTTATCTTTTTATATTTACACTCACATCCAAATTTTCTATATTATGAATATCATCGACGAGGTTAATTATGATTACGAATTTCAAGACCACCACCGTTAACGAAGAACTGAACATCATGAACATGGACCAGGGCAAGGACTGGGAATGGTGCATGCACCCGGACGTGTACGAGGAGATGGAAGAGAAGTGGATCCTTGACGAATACAAGGAGATTCAGGAAGCGAAGGCCAAGGGTCAGATTCTTAACCCGTACTACGACGAAGACTACACGTACCGCTGTTGGAAGTACGACAAGCCGATCACCGACATGTTCATCCATATCAAGTGGGTCACGAAGGAAGAACTCGAGGCTTATAACCTGAGCTTCGAACTCTACCACCGCATGCTCGACGCGAAGGAAGAGGATGAAGACATCGTATTCCGTTGGAACGAGAACGCGGCATAGTCGCGTTTTTATTTCTTGATGAAAAGATTTACGATGTTTGACGTAATTTCTATATTTTTAGTACAACGTCAAACATCATCATCAAGGAAGTTAATATGAACATTGAAACTATCGAATCTTTCGCACGTCGCATCGAAGAAGCTGGCTTGAAGCGTCATCAGATCGAAGACGAAAGCCTTCATCATTACGTTATCGAACTGAACTACAAGAAAGAAGACGAAGACGAGATCATGGACAATCTTCCGGAAGCGTTCGAATCTGTCTGTGAAAACGAATGCAACGGAATGTGTGACGGAACGTTCATGTTCTATCTCGAAGACCAGAACGAAGAACTGCTCGAAGCTGTAATCGAATGGCTGAAGACTTCGAACGTATGGACTAACGCAGACGTTCCGGTATACGTGAAATAAAAATATCAAAAATAATGGTTTACAACTTCGTCTGGATTTTCTATATTATAAACGTGAACAATGTCGTTCACAAAATCCATACGTGGTTAGTATGATTAAATCTTTCAGTTATACCAATGCCAAGGGACATACCACGGTCCGTATCTGCAACGTGGTCCATGAATCTCCGTCCGAGTACCGTGGCTTCGACTACAATAAGATGACCAGGGCTGAACAGGAGCTCGTGAACAAGGTCTACCCGAACGACCACAAGCCTACGCCGGTTCCGACCGAATATCACAAGGTCAGTGAACTGAACTACGAACAGCTCGGAATCCCGAAGGAACTGTTTACGAAGGCTTACAGGGTATTCAAGAAGTGTAAGTGCTTCTAACCTCGACGATGAGAAAATCCGGAATGTCGTGAGATATACCGTGATTTTTTATCTAATTTTTTTGGTTTACAAGTACATACGATTTTTCTATATTATAAGTATCATCAAAAGAGGTTAACATGAAAAAAGAAGATATTGTAATTGTCGAACTCAACAACCGCTGGTCCATCGAAGATCTTAACTCTGCTGCAACCATTGAAGGTCTCGAACTCAATTCGATTCCGAAGTATGTAGAGCTCATCGAAAAGCTCGGTGGCAAGTTCAAGAAGAAGGACGGTGAAAAACTTAACGTCTATGTTACGTCTGGTGCACAGATGAATAAGTCTTTCCGTCTGAAGGGAAGCAACGCTTATCCTGATGACTTGCACATCGTGTCTATCAAGCTTGAAGACTTCGAGTGCGACAACGACTTCTATCTCAAGAGAATCCAATTTGGGATCCGCTGGATGGATGACATCATTGACAATAACCGCTGGCACAATCGAGGCAAGTAGTCTCTCGTAGACCGACGTCGGGCTCGACGAAGAGCCCTTCCGGGCTACAGTTTCGGCGACGTATTCGGCGACGTTTTTACCCCAAAATGTCAAGGTTTACGTCGTCTTTTTCGACGTTATATATGCCCAGATCTGGTGCCCCCCGGGGGGCCTACGGTGACGCCCCGATACGAAAAACTGACTGACTGTTCAAAAAAAGTATTAAGTCTGCTATAGGTATAGGTAGGCCCTATCTATCAAATATGTGCGCCTATTGGCCAAAGTCTGCGTGTCTCGAGGCGAGCTCCGAAAAAAATTTTCCAGAAATTTTTTCAGGCGGGCCAGAATCCAGACTAAGCGGGCCAGAATCCAGACTAAGCGGGCCAGAATCCAGACTAAGCGGGCCGGGTCCAGACTAAGCGGTCCAGACAGAAATAGTCCAGTTTTAAAAAATTTTTTCCAAAATTTTTCCTACGGTCCAGATTTGGCGGGCGAAGTTGCCGTTAAGGTCAAAATCTAGGATTTCCCTTGAAAAATCTAAATAGGTGCCTGTTCAAAAAAAATTTTCCGGAAATTTTTTCACCCCTGGGAAAATTTTAGGGCTTTACGTAATATATTCTATTTGCTATATTGTATATTGGACTGTGATATATGAAATATGAAGATTTGAAATATTCATTGAAGGCATACGGATATAAGCCTACAGGTTGGGAAGACGGTGACGTTATAGCCATGGATAACGGGATAGTACAGGTGATATTTCATAGGATGCCCGGATATAACAGTTCCGGTAACGCCAATAGGCAGGTATGTAGTATACCCGGGAAGAAAGTCGAGGTATTGGCGACTTCGAATTGGGACATATACACTATGAATCCTAACTGCTATTTCGGGACAATGGAGAAGGTTGTGAAAGTTTTGACCGGCGATCCTACCAAGATTGTGAAGACATTCAAGGATTTATATATGAATACGCAGCTGGACGAGGTATTGGGATGAAATTTGACGAATGTGCGAAACGGTTGGCAGACAGCGGTTACGAGCATATAGGTTCCAGTTCTGAGGGTATTACGCTGACGAACGGTACTGTGAAGGTTACGTTTTATAATACGAAAACCAGTTACGGGAACGGTACGGACACGGTACAGCGGATGTATACTTATATGGGCCTTTCCGGTGAATGGGACGACTATCTGGCGCAGGAAGAGGGCAGTACGTTGATTCCTGGGTGTCCGCAGGTCGGTATCGACGAACGGGTTAGGATATTGACGGGCTCGCCTACCGAGAATGTGAAGAAATTCAGGGATTTATATATGGAATCTATGTTGGACAAGGTGTTGGTATGACGTTTTCTGAAATATATAAGAAACTTGTGGAGCTGGGCTATAAGAAGCCGAAGGGCGATTATACTTACGATGACCGCAAATACGCTACATTTTCTCGTAATACTTACAGTGTTACGGTATTCATGGACAGTGACTTCAATATATTGAACTTGTCATTCCATTATGTAAATAGGAATGGCAACTTTACGCGTCTTGTGACCACGAGCGACTGGACGAGTTTAAGGATTATGTCCGACGAGGAGTTCATGGATATTATTTCCAGGATAGACATAAGGAAAATGTCAAAATATCCGGTGGACCGTATGTATGTCGTTCTGAGGAATATAACGAACGAGAGGGCTATTGAAAGGCTATGATGGGGCGATACGACAACTGGGTTAACTGCAAGGACGACCTTATGGCTTCGGGTTACAGACTGGAGCGGTCTCATGAGGCCATACGGGGAAAACTGTATTCGGATTTATATACGAAGGGAAATGGGAACCATGTACTTATAACGATGAATTACGGCCCAGGCTGGTGCGACATGGTATGTCAAGTCAAATATGACGGTGGTGACTGGAAGGATTTGGCGGGTACGATTCCCACGGACTACAAGGCTACGAAGTCCGAACTGTTCTTGTTGGATAGGGACAGATTTATGGAAATCGTATATCGGTACGAATACGAGCAACTGGAGGCGGAATTCAGAAAAATGGAAATTGAGAGTACTTTGGAGGTGCTTCCATGAGCAAGTATGTCAAATACGAGGAGTGTAGACGGGAGTTATTGGCTTCCAGTTACAGGTTGGAGTACAAACAGGAGCTTGACCCTGGAAAAGTGTATTTGGACACCTATATAAAGAAAGGGAACCATGTGATGCTGCTGTTGAGTTATGGGCCTAACTGGTGCGACCTGATATGCTGGGTCAATTACAATGGCGAAGACTGGAAGGAATTGGCTGGTACAAAACCTATCGCCTATCAGGCTAAAAGGACTAACCTGCTTATGGTAGACCGTGATAGATTCATGGATGCTGTATGTCGGTACGAATACGACCAGTTGGAGGTTGAATTCAAGAAAATCGAGATTGAGAGTATGTTGGAGGCGTTGCCATGAGCAAGTATGACGATTATGTAGCATGTGAACAGTTGTTATTGGCTTCCGGGTTCAGGCTGGACATTAAACGCGAGCTTCTTCCGGGGACATTGTATAGCAACCTGTACATGAAGGATGACAATATCGCCGTGACCGTGCACTTCGCCCCAGATAAGAACTATTGCGATATGACGTTGGGAATCAACTATTCCGGGGAGAAGAATGGATGGGAACAGGTAGCGAGTACGTTCGGTAACAAGGGCGATAGGTTTACGTTCAACGTGGACAAGGAAGCTTTCCTGAGTGTTGTCTGTAATTTTCCCTATAACGAGATAGAGAAGGAATTCAGGAAGATGGAAATCGAGAATACGCTGAGGGTTTTATGAATGTCACAGAATGTATAGACACGCTTATTGCCGGAAAGTTCATGTTGGGTGATACTTGCAGGCTGAACGAGGTAGTTTCAACGATTACTTTCGACAGGGACGACTTGCGGGTTCGCATGTATTATGGAAACGAAGAACCGTACATGGGCAAGGTCGAGCTGTTGCTTTTCGACATGGGCAATGAATGGTATACTGACATAGCGGCTACTTTCGATAAGCGTGATTGCCCGTACAAGAACGTCGATAAGAAAAAATTTCTGGATATTGTCTGCAATACGACGAGCATAGGCGATATGTTGAAGAAATTCCATAATTACGAAATGGACAAAACGCTGGAGGTATTATGACAGTTCGCCCTATGGATAAAATTACCGAGTATCTTCTGACACGCGGCTATAAGTTCGAAAAACGCGATACGAACTGGGTTGACATCATGGACGAGACGCGGGGTATCGGTATTGGCGTCGACTATTACAAAAACGAGACGTTTTTCAACTGTTTCGTGAAGAGCGGCAAGAATAAGGAAAAGAACGGATGGGAACTTATCGCGAGCACGACAAAAGGCTCAAATGTCAGGAGCAAGCCTGTAGAGTATGTCGACAAGAAGGTTTTTATCGATATTGTGAGCGACATGAACAATACGGCTGCTGATATGCTGAAGAAGTTTAACGACTATGACATTGAAAGAACATTGGAAACCTTGGATGAATGAAACTAGATTTAAAATGTTAGCTGAAGAATTCCAGAAGAGAGGCTATGCCGTTTCGGCAGAACATCTGGTATTTCATTTAAAGTGTCATACGATACACCGCGATGACATTGTTGCCGACATATATCTTGACTATAACACGAATGAGCTGCGGGATATAAATGTATACCGACAGGGTGAAAAGTTTAAGCATACCTATATCGCTTCGACTACGGAAACTTTGTGCGAACATCCCGAGTATAATAGACTAAGGTTAAACGATATTCTTGATATTCTTTTGAAAGCCGAGAATAAGGATATGGAAAAGGAATTTTACAGGCTGGCCATGAACAAGACGTTGGAGGTTCTCGATGGCGCAGGTTAGTTTTAAAATGAATTACATGGATGGTTTGGATATAAAGTCAGTAATACATAATCTTGAAATGGTTGGTTATGCCTATTACGATGCCAAACTAATTTATAACGGTTTGCGAGCGCACCATTTTTATAATGATGTATTTGTCCTTCATATATATTCGGATAAAGAAGGAGCCATAAATTCAATCTCAGTTCGTAAATTTTCTATCGAAGGCGACAAAGATTCTAAGCAAGAAGAAATATGCATTACAAACAAGCTTAGTAAAGATATATTTCCTATTGCCGATGTTCCTATCGAAGGAGTTCTTGAAATTCTTTATACTACGCCGAATGATGAAATCATCGAGGAATTACGTAAGCTTTCAGTAGAAAAAATATTGGAATCTTTAAATGGCTGATAAAAAAGAAATAACCGCATATACAATTATAAACAAGCTTTACGAGCTTGATTATAAAAGTGTACTCTGTTGTAATGATAGACACTGCTATAGGAAAGATCCGTATAGGGTTATTGTCATTCACGAGCCAGTATTTTTACGTGATGACACGCTTCCAGCGCTTGAAATCTTTTGTGGTGAACAAAAACTGGTTACGACATATACTGAATCTAACAATATTATGTTTCCAAAAATGCCAATAGAAGTATTGTATAAAATCATAGAATCAGGCGACGACTTGCTTACAGGTGTCAGAGAATATTTTGTAGATAAGGATTTGGCGGTTCTCGATGATTGACTTGAAGCTTATCGAAAAATATTTACTGAAAGCTGAATTTGTAAAGGATCCAAAAGATTATGGAACTTCGCGTAATGGTGCTCATGGTTATTATTATTTCAAGTATTATAAGCGTTGCGGTGAAGTATGGGTTATGAAGACTTACGATGAAGACGAAATTTATATTGGATGTTTAATACGTGACGAAAAAGCAGAGAAGCCTATAATGACAGTAGCATGTAATTATGATGGTGGTCGATGGATTGTGATAAATATGGATCTGCGTTTATTGCTCGTGAAGATATGCCGAAATGAACCGGAAACATGGATTAAGGTATTCTCAGAATATGGTGCAAATGATATTTTGAAGGTATTAGATGATTGATAAACTTATAAACTATGCGGCAATTATTCAAAATTTCGGTTTTGAATTTGAAGGAAAATCCGGTAATATAAGAGATGTCATTTTTTATAAGTATAGAAAAGGTCGAGTATATGCGACATTTACTATTATGACATATGATGACGCTATACAATTTTGGAAAAAACATACTTCTATTTATTTAACTTGTTATCTCGATACTACGCGGGTTGCTTCTTCAATGTATTTAAGAGACGATACTTGTATGTTTGACCAATTTACAATAGAAGATATTATCGAGGTTATTATAAAGTATAGTGATGCTGATATTATTCGCGGATTTCAGGGCAAGCTTTTGGATAAAGACTTAGAGGTTCTCGATGGATGAGAAACGTAGGATAATCAACGTTCCGAAGAAGATGAGATATTACATGGAACAGCTTGAAAAAGCCGGTTATACTTGTGATCCCTGGGAAGATAGTTTTGGTAAAAATACGGTGACTTTCCGTTATCGTTTCAAACATGTAGTTATCGGAATTCATTACGATTATGATTTTGATAAATGCGATATGTTCTGTACCGTTCAAGACCCGAGAACTATGGTATGGGGCTATCATGCAAGTACATTCAAATGTCGAAACGGCGATGTGCAGAATGTTAACAAAAGGGCATTTCTTCGAATAGTGAAAAGTTGTAATCCTGATAAGATTGTAATGGAATTTAACAAGTATGATATGAAGTACACTTTTGAGGTTCTGGATGGGTAGACTGTCATTTAAACATTGCTACAAGAAGCTCTTTCATTATAACTTTGTATGTACTGACCACCAGTATAAAAATTCTTTTCATACTGTTTTCTATAAAAAAGACAATATAGAAGTTATATCGTATTCATCTGATAACACGGTTTATAATCTTGCCTGTATAATAGATGGTGTAGATGTTGCTTTTACATTTGGGCATCCATGGCCAGAGTATATATTTAACAACCGTTACATATTTACCGGTTTTAAATTCGAGCATTTTCTTGATGCGGTATGTGTCGGTAAAAATACGGAAGTAATGGAAGCATTCAGAAAACGAGACATGTTAAATACTCTAAACATATTATAAGGGTTGACATATTTCATGATATTAACTATATTATGAAATATGTTATTTTCTTATTGGTAGGTTAATATGAAAGTTAATAAATGTAAAATCATGTTACATAATGCCGGCTATGAATTGTTTTATGCAGAAGATCCGGGTACTTACCGATTTAGGAATACGCCTTTTAAAGTTACGGTAAAGTATAATGAGAGTGGTAATGTCACCAAAATAGTATGCTTTGATGAATCTAAAGGTGTCGAAGGCGACAGATTTTTATTAACGACATCTATTGCAAAACGTGATTTCTTATTAAATAACATTTCTATTGAAGAAGCATTAAATATAATGTGTGGAAACCAAGACGCTATCTTACCGAAAATTAAAAACTATCAGAACCTACAGGCAATAGAAAATTTATGATTGATTGATATGTTAATATACGTTTTGACGAAAACGACCATGGATTCGGATTTTGTTTACAGGATATAACGGCTGTGTTATTACAGCATGGATTTAGTTATGATCGTAAAAAGATATTGTCAAAAGACATAGCATGTTTACTTCGTGATACAGTGGAAGTATATATAAGCTTTCATGGAAAAGAAAACTATGTCGACACATTAGCTTGCTATATAAACCATGAATTCATAGCTACGACAATGCCGAATTATTATGTCGGAACACCTATAAACTATTTGTTTTATGAAGTCAACCCGTTATTATTTACAAAGGCGGTCTGTGAACCGCCTGATAAAATAATTGGTGCATTTCAAGAACAACAAGCTAATGCGATATTAGATAAACTTGATTAGGTTTCAGTAATACCGATAGCTTTGATAAGTTCTTGCGGAACTACCGCAAGGAACTGTTCTTTTTCGACGTCTGTGAGATTCTTGAAATCCGTACGTGCAAATCCCTTGAATACGATGTCTGCCATGAGATTCTTTGTAATTGTGTCGAGCTCACCTGGGGAAACTGTAAATGTTTCTACTTCGTTACGTCCCTTAACTACAGATTCCATTTCATGGAACTTGTAAAGCGTTACGAGCTGCATGAGCCAGCAAGGATCGTATTCTGCGAAGAAATCCCATACAAAACCTGGAAGAATTTCAGGCCATGGAGATTCACAAAGAAGTTCAGCCTGTTCACGCATCATGTTCGGGTGGAGAAGACTATGGCTGAGTTTTATGTCTCTTAAATCTTCTTTGGAAAGTTTCTTCTTGAAAGTCTTTGTATTGTATTCCATACCCTGAGCATGACGGACCTTAAAGGCTTTCTTTCTCAAACGGGAAATTGATTTCTGTTTTGCACGACGCTTGATGGCAGCTTTCTTTTGACCTTTCTTACGGTTGATTCTTTCTTTGTTTGTAATGAATACTTCTTTCGGCTGACCAGACTTTCTGTCAATCTGAACACGGTATTTTCCTTTACGAGTAGTTACCCATTTAACTACGCGCTTACCGTTACGGATAACGAACTTCTTCTTGAGGGCTTCGTCAAGAATCTGAGAATTCTCTTCAGAAGGATTCTCAAGGTATTGTTCGTTGTTCTGTGTGTACTCAAAGAAATTCATTATTATTCCTCCGGTCGGCCAATTTCAAGACCCAACCTTTCAGCCTTATTCTTACCTTTTGCGATTTTCTTCTGTATTTGACCCATCTTGGCATTACGTTTCATTTGACCAGATTTCTGTCCGCGTTTTCTGTTGGCTATTTCCTTTCCCGACATTTTTACTTCGACACCGTGTTTCATTTTATATCCTTCCTTGTCAGAAACATACTTCGTTTCTCTCTTACCGTCACGAATCCTGGTGTCTTTATGCTTTTCATTGAGAACCTGTTCGTCATCCAAAGAGAACGGTTCGAGATGGTCTTCTATGTATTTTATAAAATCGGAAAGTTTACTCATACTATATTTATAATTTCAATAATTTACTATATTTACATTTATGGATGATTTAGTATCAATAGAAGAAGGCACAAAAGACTACGAAATGCTTCAGAATAGAAATTTAATTTCCGGCGCTATCGAATATATTAAAAATTTCGGTAAAGAAGAAGAATCGGTAACGAAAAGATTCGACCCTAACAAGGATGAATATGAAATCTTCGAAGAATTGTCTAATCTGAATAAACCATCAACAGCAGAACTAGAATGGCTTGAATCTTTTACAAGGAAAAGAGTAGAAGAAGCTGCTACAGAATACGGCGTTGGACTCACAGAAGCTGAACATGCTCTCGCACAGCTTGTAGAACAGCTTTCTCAAATGAAAGCTCGTGAATATATGGCATTGGATAAGTATGAGCAGAATAGGTTTTTACTTCTGGTCATTGTCGGTATTTACATCCAGATGAAATCTGGTCTTGGCTTTATATTCACGTTTGATGGAAGCGATGACTATTTCTTGCAGTTCTTTACTCCGCGACAGGACTATGTTTTTGCTCTTCGTTTCAAGACCAGATATAAGTTCTCTTGGAAGAATATTGAATATACTCTTTATGCGAAGTCATTTACAGATTCCTATACGAAGGATTTTACAGACCCGACAAGCTATGACTGGCTCGGTCTCGGCAAGTATCTTTCCGATTTGTTCCTTGAAATGCGTAAGGAAATTGTTGGAATTCTGACAACACATCTGAATGCTGTCCAGCATGAATGTCATGATTTGAACGAACTTACGGATCTTATCGATACCGCTGACCATTACCGTAAAAGGTGTTTCGATGAAAATCTGAAAACCAACCATGAGCGTTTTAACAAGAAAACATTTACTCAAGCGGATGACCTGATTGTAAAAATTAATTTCTTCAAGCAGGGTCTCGGCGAGCTCGGTTATTATATCATGGACGGTGAAAACATTACAAAATATGTTCCGGGTATGAACGACGACGTAAAGATTTCGATTCTCGGTTTCGGTGTTCAGTATACTGTAATTCCGTCGCTTTACAATAGCCTACGTGAAATTTCATTTGTGGTAATCGGAAACATGTTTGCAATCTGTTATTCCGGATTAACTCTGAAAACTAATGCATTGTTCGGTCTTGAAACTCTCTGGAAATTGGATATGGGAAAGCTTGTTCAGGATTTTGAACCGTTTTTCCAGAAGTATAAGATGAATCAGGAAAAAATCAACCAGCTGATGGATATAGAATTTTTCATGTAAAAAGGGTTTACAAAAAGTAATATATATTGTATATTATTGTGAGGTGACCTTATGAAAGTTGAATATTTACAGCCAGAAGATGTAGAGCCAAAGTTAAAAGGCTTGCAGGATTATGTCCTGGTTTTAGATAATAATCCTGCAGTTATGGGCTGTATTCTTTGTTCATTGCAACCGAACGACAAGTCATTGACTCATGACCTTGACAGGTATATGCTGGATTTTTGGCAAGGAACTCATCGTACTCTTTATTCTACATTTTGTATAGCATGTAAAGAACCGTCAATGATTATTCACGGTAACGGACATGGAAAACGTGTTTATGAAAAGGATAATCATTTTTGGCTCGAAGATATAAACATTGACGAATATTATGATACAATTCGACAGCGTGTCGATAATCTAAAGCTGAACGAAGTGTTTGATCAACTATAATGAAGTTTGATTTTAAAAATCCATTGGATGCACCGATGATATTTGACTATTGGGCAAGCAGATTAAATCTTGTGTTTAATAATCAAATGCGTTTTAACGTATATACAGGTCCAGGTGGCGATTATATTTTATGGATGACTTCTGACGCATGTCCAATGCCCGGCGATTATACATATTGTCGTTATAAAAAATTTGAAAAGCGTGAAGAGCTAGAGCAACAAATAGACTCACTTCTCCGTGATGAAAAATTTAGATATAAGTTCTATAAAGATTTTATTGACGATTATCATAGGATTATAATAGAAGAACTATGAATTACTCTGAAATGATGCAACTGGCAGATGAGTTTAATGCACACGAACCGACAAAGCTAGTTATGCAATATCGTTATTGGGAAGATGATCCTGGTAAACGAATGCTTATTATGCCTGCAGATTTTGCCAGCGATAAGTTTATGGTTAAAGATAAAGGTATTTATGCCCGATATGTTTATTCAAACGACCATACAGATGAAGAAGTTATTAAAGCACTCATAACAGATAAGTTTAAATTTTATCAAGAGTTTTGTAATATGTATCTTGAATGCTTAATTGATACAGATGGCGGACTAAATGACACCGATGGAAACGATTAAATCTATTTTGGAAGTTGCAAAAGAAAAAGGTTTTGTAGGTGAAATCGATGTAAAACCTAAAACCGAGATTCATATTAATTGTTTAAGAATGCCGTTGAAAGGTTCGGGCATACTTAATTTAAAATATCACATAATGCAGCAAGACCCAAATGGTCCGATAATATGCAATGTATGGCTTCATTTTATATCTAACACTATACTTTATGATAGACCGTTGGCTTCTTTATATAACGGGCATGTGAATAGAAATCTCGGACCGAAAGTTTTTACAGATTTGATTAGAAATATCGACATGATAAAGGACCATCTGGATTGTGGTTCTGACGATGAAGACATCGCTATTGAGAAGTGGATAAATAATTCCACTTTTGAGGTGTTGGAAGGATAAACTTTTTACTATATTTTAATTGGAGAATTTTATGAACCATATTGAACTGCATGACCAAGAAATAGAACTCGTTATGGAGAACTGTGAAAGTATTAAAGTAGACATGTGGGCCATAAAGACTCTCAGATTCGATACAATCTGTGACAGGTATACTTGGGATGAAAGCCATAAAGATTTCCTGCATTCGACAATTATCGATAACGTGAAGATGGTTTTTGACATTCGCGAGTGGAAACACTTCCACCATACTCCGCGACTAATTGATTCTGCGACCTTGAAAGAGGACGGTGAGAAATGTATAGACCGTCTCAGGTATTGTGACGATATAACGCACATATACATCAACGGGAAGTCATTTAGCATACCATGGAATCAAGTAGAAGCTGGTCGAGACAAGGATTTGGATATTCCTTGGTATAAGAATGGCTGGCAGAAAAATACTGAATCTACGAATTCGATTGACGGTCACCCGCTTCTAACTATTGAGATTAGGCGTCAAGACAAGAAATGATTACAATAGCAAATACAGTTGTAAATCCGCTTAACGAATTTAAGGAACGTTTTAATGCATACAGATGTTCTGAGATAATGTGTCCTTTTTTTGACGATAAGGGTCATACACTGTTTTGTAATGTAATTATAAACAGAAAAGATGTTGTACTACGTGTCTATCTCAAGATTATGATGCATTTGGATAACAGGTTTACCGTTCAGGTAGCTAATGGCGCTGTACCTCTTTATTATAAGAATTGTACAAAAACAGAAACACTTGAACATATCGACCATTTTATGGAGACAGTCGACAATATTGCTAGTAAAATCGGATTACCGGAATTTTGCAAATACTGGGAAGACCTAGGAGCTGTAGAAAAATTATGATGGTAAAAGGTGTTGATTATTCTGCTACTGAATTGCGAGAGATGATTCGACGCTATCTTGTCAATCTCGGTTATATGCCGCAAGGTAATTGGTATTTCTTGAAAGGCGAAGCTGGTGTCGGCGTTCGTGTAAACCCGTCATGTTCTTATGGATTTAATCCGACCACAATGGCAGGTGACGAATATGTAATGCTTCATTTTAATGCGATAATCAACACCAGTGGTTCAGGAATTATTGGTTACAAGATTGATTCAGCAGAAACACTTGAAGAAATTATGGATTACCTCAAGCGAATTTCTGAAGCAAAAGATATAAAAGAAAAGCTTATTGCGTTATATACTAATCTGGAAGATTTAATCCAAGTTGCGCAGTTATAGGCTTTGGTTCTCTGTAATCACCCGTAAAGAATTCGTAGAATATATTTCCGTAATAGGTTTCATATTCTATGGCATAGACGTCCAACTGAGCTGTCGGGTAAATATGATGGATCTGCAATTTTGTGGGTCCATTTATACTATGATGTCCGTTCTTGCACTCAGGGTGCCAGATTAGCCTATGATGTGTTGGACAGAACGAAAGGACTACGTTAGAATTTAAACGGTTTCCAAGTTCTTTCGGAATAATGTGATGATATTCAATTTCATTCCTATTGGTCGTGTGGTAAGTGCATCCAGGCCAATGACATTTGTAAACGATTTCCATATTGTATATATTAAAAAACCGACTATAAAATAGTCGGTTTTCTAAATTTTGTCTAACTGAATTAGCCTTCAACAGCTTCGATACCACAGCCGAGACCCTGAATGGTTTCAACAGCCTTAGCAATCCACTTCGGAGTACCAGTGATGGAAACCTGGTTGGAGTCAGCGTCGATTTCGTAGGTAACTTCAGAAAGGTCGGTAAGAGCAACTTCAGCGATGTCAACATCTTCAACAACGAAGTCCTTGGTTTCACGCTGAGAACGGTTAACCGGTTCCTTAGCAGCGACGTCAACAACGAGGTCGGCAGTCTTCGGATGAGCAGCAAGAGCTTCAGAAGCCTTAGCAATAGCGTTGGCAGTACCAACGATGCTGATGGAAGAACCATCTTCTGCAACAGTAGCATTAACACCAGCCTTAGCAAGGATAGCCTTGACGAGAGCCGGGTTGCCTTCGTAAGCAGAAAGGTCGATAGTTGCAGCACCCTGGTTACGACGACGAGGAGCGACTTCACCAGCGGACATAGCGTCAATCTTCATTTCGCACTGGGCAATCTTACCAGCAATCTTGGCAGCATCAGCACCCTTCATGCCGCGAACCATTTCGAGACGGTTACGGAGGGCTTCGATACCAGCTTCAGAGGTAGAACCAGAGCGGCAGGAATTGAGAAGACAGTCAACGCAACGTTCTACGTTACCGGCTTCATAAGCCTGAGTGAAGTTACCACCCTTGTCGGCACGGGCACCGTTACCCTTATTCTTCTTCTGGATGAGGGTAATGTCATCATTTTCAGCAGCTTCGAGATAACCGTCGTCTTCGAAAGCCTTGAGGATGTCAAGGTCATCACCGTCGATTTCATCTTCCTTAGCCTTCAAAGCGTTGTAGGCGTTGATGTAGGCCTGAGCGTTAGCCATGCTTCCGCTTGCACCTGGACGGGACTTCTTGGAGTCCATAGACTTCTTGGCACGGAGAAGAGCCTTACCTTCTTCGGTCTTCGGGGCGTTCATAGCCATTTCAGTGAGAAGGTCATTCTTGGCGCTTTCAAGAATAGCGGCAACTTCATCGAGAACTGTCGGCTTCTTAACAGTATAGCCGATAGACTGTAGAATTGTTTTTGCTTCAAATAAGTTCATTGTAATCTCCTTATAATAATTATTATAACTTATATCTTATTTATAGAACTTTTAGAATTATTCCTGTCATATTTATAAATAATAAAAAGATTTTAGGAGTAACTATGATATTATTTGAAAATAAGGAAGAAACTTTCGGATTGGCTGATATTGACTCCGATTACGAAATGCTTTTGGCCGAAGATCTGGAAGTTAGCGAACCTGTTGCTAAGCTCCATTTCAACGAGGACCGCCAGTTTGACGGAATTTTACCGATTGAACTCAAAGTTGACTGTAAATTGCCAGAAGTTGAGCAAAAATTCGTAACTGTTCAGTACATGGCTACCGAAATTGACAATAATTTTAATATTTCAATGCTTGATGACAAGGATTACGAAGCTGATGAAACCGATGATGGATTCGTTGTTTCTGTTACAAACCTGTTCAAGCTATCCAAGAAACTCAAGGCCAAGTTTACTCGTTCTGTTCTCTATCCGTTTGATAATACAAGTAAAAACGATAAGGTCAATAAGTTCCTTGAAAACCCCAAAAAGTCCATTTTTGACAAAATCAGGGAATATGTAAAGGAACTCGTCTATTCTGTCGATGAATATAAGTCAATCTTCAACCGTCAGTCTGCTCGTAATCAGGCTACTCGTGAAGAAAAGAAGAAAAAGGCAGAAGATGAATGGCGTGCAGGTCGTAATAATCTGGAAATTCTCCGCGATGAGATTAAGCAGAATCCGAACGTCATCAGTGCTGAAATTACAGAACGTCCGACCAAGGGTATCTTTACCAAGTTCTTGCGTGTTATTTTCAAAGGTCGTAAGATTTTTGACATTAAGAGTAATAATGCATGCACTTCGTTCATGGTTCAGCGTTTTGGCGATATGTTCAACAGCTTTAAGACTTATAACTATAAGCTCATTAAGGACTGGATTATGAACCGCTATAATGGTGAAGTTGAAAGGGAAATGCTCAAGAACATGTCTAACCGTGAACGTGCGGAATATAATGCCAGAAAACGTATGTCTCAGCCTAAGAATGATGACTGGGATGACGATGATGACGACGATAAGTTCGATACATCTTGGCTTGACGACGAAGACGAAAAGCTACAGGCATCTCGTTAATAAAAATTCAGATAATAAAAAACCCAGGTATTGCTACCTGGGTTTTTCCGTTCATATAACAAAAATTACATCATCGGCATTCCGTCGATTGTCGGAGCACCTGCATGGCAGGAGCAAGAATCTTTTTCTACCTTCTCACAGATAACACATTCGGTAGTGATAACCATGGAAGCAACAGAAGAAGCATTCTTAAGAGCCGTAACCGTAACGATAGCCGGGTCAATAACACCGGAATCAACAAGGTTTTCATAAACGTCAGTTTTGGCGTTATAACCTTCGTTACCAGAGAGTTCCTTGACCTTGTTAACGATAACGTCAGCGGACTTACCAGCATTCTGGGCAATCTGACGGAGCGGTTCTTCAACTGCACGACGGATTATATTTACACCAGTCTTCTGGTCAGCTGTTTCAACCTTGAGATTGTCAAGAACAGCCTGGGCACGGATGAGAGCGACACCACCACCAGGAACAATACCGCCAAGAGCAGCAGCCTTAGTAGCATGGAGAGCGTCATCAACGCGGTCCTTCTTTTCCTTCATTTCAACTTCAGTAGCAGCACCGACCTTGATAACCGCAACACCGCCAGAAAGACGTGCTACACGTTCAGCAATCTTGCTACGTTCATAATCAGATTCAGTTTCAAGACCGAGATTCTTGAGGCCTGCAACATGAGCCTTAATTGCTTCAACATCGCCAGCACCTTCGATAATAGTGGTAGAATCCTTGGTAATCTTAACAGTCTTTGCAGAACCGAGATAAGAAGGATCGATTTCTTCGAGCTTAACACCGATTTCATCGCTAACCAAGGTACCGCCAGTAAGAACTGCAATATCCTTAAGGTTGTTAATACGGGAATCACCATAACCCGGAGCCTTAACAGCAGCAACCTTGATAGTTCCACGCATCTTATTGATAACGAGAGCTGCAAGGGCTTCACCGTCAACATCTTCAGCAATAATGAGAAGCGGCTTGTTGTTCTGAGCACAGAATTCGAGAGTCGGAACGAGTTCCTTCATGGTAGAAATCTTGTGACCATACATAAGGATGACCGGATTTTCAAGAACACAGGACATATTTTCTTCTGTGGAGAAATATGGAGAAAGATAGCCGTTACCGAACTGCATACCTTCAACGACATCGAGAACTGTGTCAGCGGTACGAGATTCTTCAATAGTGATAACACCATCGTTTCCAACCTTTTCCATAGCGTCGGCAAGGAGATTACCAATTTCTTCATCGCCGTTAGCGGAAATGGTACCGACTTGAGCAATAGCCTTCTTATCAGTGACCTTGATGGCGTTCTTTTCGACTTCGTTAATAATCGCGTCTACAGCTGCGTCCATGCCCTTTTTAAGTTCAATCGGGTTTGCACCAGCAGTAACGTTTTTAAGGCCTTCACGAGCGATTGCGAGCGAAAGAATGCTAGACGTGGTAGTACCATCACCTGCAATCTCATTAGTCTTGGAAGCAACGTCCTTAACGAGCTGTGCACCCTGGTTTTCGAACGGATCCGGCAAGTCAATAGAACGAGCAACAGACACACCGTCCTTGGTCACAACCGGACGAGCACCAGTTGCAATCATAACGTTTCGACCAGCAGGACCGAGCGTAGTAGCAACGGCCTTGGTCAACTTACTAATACCATTCAGAAGCTTTTCACGTGCTTCTGTATCGAATTTCATTTCCTTTGACATTTATTTTCCTCTTATTAATTCTTTTCGACAAGCGTAGTATCAAACTGAACTGTAACCTTCTTACCGGTTTCCGGGTCGATAGCCTTATACTTCAGAAGAGAACTGAGGTTGGTATCGAGGTCCTTATCAAGTTCCTTGATAAAAGAAAGATTATATTCAGTAGACCAGGTTCCATCCTTGGCTTCCTTACGAGTAGTATCGATATGGTCAAGACGAGCGTCGAAAACATACTGGTCGAAAGTCATTTCGTACTTCATACGATAATCAGCGAGCGGAATAGAAGCCTTGAGCCAGACATCCTGTGTAGCATTGGAAGCAAAGAGACTCATCAAGTCAATCTGACCGCGGAACTGCTGTGGGAATGTACGAATTGATGAATCTTCCGTAACCTTAAGCTGGAAAGAAACGATAACTGCTTCTTTCTTGATAATCGGCTGGAACTTTGTCATTACTGCTTTGAACTTAATATCGCTCATTATTTATTACTCCTTTTGGGTATCTTCTGTTGTAGTTTCTTCTTTTTTAGTATTGTCCTGGACCCAGGTATTCAATGCGAAATTATCCATTTCGTAACTTTCTTCTTCAGTAATTACACCGTCACGCAACATTGCCGTAACTGCATTGTAATAGGCAATTTCACGTCCGGTCTTTTTGCTGAAGTTGTCCTTATAAGAACAATAAGCATAGCCCTTATATACACAGGCTGTATTTACACGATCTTTCATTTCGTCGATAGCAACGACGGTATTGTGTTCCTTCCAAGTAGTAGTAACCTTGCGGTGATACTCGTCTTCCTGGATTTTTGCTTTGTCTTCTGTACGATAACGAACCTTGATGATAAAAGTTCGGCCGTTTGAAAGTGTTAATCTCATAGAATATTCCTTTTTAATTTTGCAAATAAATATAGCTAATGTTAAAAAACATTAGCCATACAGTGATAGATTTTTTCTGGATTTTTAAATAATATTCGGGGACTTACTATCGAAAATGCAAAGCATTTCGTTAATGTGACCGTCGGATTCCAACCAGCATTCGCTGTTATTGATGAAATCATACTGCCAATTAAGAACCTCGTTATACTTATCTTTTTTGCAGAGTTTCCAGAACATCGTATCTATCTCTTCGACACTGGAAGTATCATAGAACTTACATTCATTATGAATCTCGCGATACGGACTATCATCGTTATTCTTGAAAATATCGCCGATAAATACACATCCACATGCACAAGCTTCTGTGAATCTAAGTGATGACTTGCACTTGTTGAACGGGTTGTCAACAATGGAAGCAATACTGAAATCTGCATGCAATTCCATGAACTTTCTCGGGAAGGTATGCGAATCAGACCATGGAACGTATGTTATCTTATTTTTGATAGGTTCAAAGAAGAACGGCAATGAACCAACAATAATGAAATCAATCTTGTCTTCCTTGACATTTTTAATTACCCAATCGGTAAGTGCCGTATTCCAGTCACCCTTATCGCCCGGCTGTCCAGGATGTCCGTTTGGAAATGCCGGATTTTGACCAGGCTTAAGGGTAGGAATCGGAGTACGAAAATGTGTAGGACTTCCAGAATAAATTACTACCGGTTTCTTAAGATCTTCAGTAATAGGTTTCTTGCGTTCAAAATTCCAAAGATAACGTGGAACTACGTTCTTAACAACCTTAACATTATTATGACTGAAAACCTTTTCAATCATCTTCTTCAAATACGGGGTAGAACAAATAACCTGGTCAACCATAGGAAGCACAGTTTTCATAATTTCCATAATCTGTCCGATATTGGACATGAAACCATCATGACCAGGATTATAAGATGGAACCGCGTCATCCTTTCCTTCACCTGTAAGGAATACAAGGTCATCAAATTCAGCAACAATCTTATAATTGAATCGCGGTTGCAATTCCTTATAACGTGTGATAACCTGAATATCAATCGGATTAATCGGACGCTGAAAAACAAGTGCCTTGGCACGAGCAAGATAACCTGGGTCAAATGTCGGGAACGGCAGAACTACCGGATATACTCCCATGTTATGACCATTAATATATTCACAATTATATCTGAGCCTTACATGGCTGCAACCAGAATTATCTTTACAAAAAATTAAGGCAATGTTTTTTCCATCTGAATTTTTAGTATGAGCATTTAACATTATTCTTCTTCACCTCTATAATCATCGACCGTGTTAAGATTTTCATAAAAATCAAGACCCGGGATTTCTTTTTCTTTTCTTTCATTAAGCTGATTAATATAGAGAATAATAGCGTTACTGATAAGCTGTGTTACGAAAGCAAATGCACTCGTATCTCTATCTTCATCATATCTATTTATGTAGGTGAAAAGAGTCATTAAGCATTCTTGACGGATGTCTTCAATATCTTCGCGGTCCTTAGTAGTTACGAGCTTAAAAGAAATAATACGACCGTTAATAACCTTCATAAACGCTTCACAGATTTCTTTCTTAATCATGTCAAGTTCGTAATTGTAATGACGACGTTCTTCAGGACTCAACTTCATGTACATTTCACGTAATTCTGGAATGTACTTTTCTTTCTTTGTGATAAAGTTAAGACTCGCCTGATACTGTTCTTCGGTCATTAACTTACTAAGTTTCTTTTTAAGTTCTTTTTCTTCTTTTTCTGGAAGAGTACCCGATTCAAGTTTCTTCATGATAATCGGGCGTTCTTCCTTAGCCTTAGCATACTTATTATTTAACTTACTGCGATAGGGACCACACCAGTTTCCGGTATCGTCAATGTTTTTTCTATTGTATCGTATAATCAAATCTCGCAGATATTCATTTGATATATAACCTTCCTGTTGTTCTTTCATATTTCCTCTGCAAATAAAAATTAAAATACAATATTAATATTGTATTTTAATATTTAAAATATAGCTTTAATTGTAAAAAAATTTTTACAATTGGATATTTTATTCTGAATTTTTATTGCTGACGCATTATATTTGGCGGAATTTGGTTATGAAGTGACTGATTATTCTTATTCATTTCAGCTTCTTCTTCCTTGTAAATCTTATTGATAACCTGTTCCATTACTTCAACTTCTGGCCATGACCAGTCATTTGTAATTTGAAGATGCGCATATTTACAGATACGTGCAATACGTTCAAGAACATTTGGCAATGGGACAAATGTGAAAAGATTATCGTCAGTCAAGGCAATTTTAACAGGAGTTGTTCCACCGCAATGCGGACAATGAATCTGGAAGTCTTCTTCAAAACCACAAAAATTATTCTTGACAACATTATAAAGTTCAGAAGAATCAAGACCCGACATATTTTCAACCAAACTGCATTTTTCATTATATGAAATATTCAGGTCTATCCATAATGCCATCTCTTCAATATATGATTTAGGCTTATAAAGAGAATCGGCAAACTTCGGAATAGTAATAGGCATTTCAACATTATAGTCAGAAAGATGAACGGTCTTGATAAAATCGTTATCCAGATATTTAATCTGAAAGTCAGAAAGCTTTACTTCTGCCTTATATGGATTTTTGCAATGCGGACATTCTTTAATGTCGAACACATAGCTACTTCCATTAGTGAAACTGTTATTTCTAATCCAGAAAATTAGATAAATACGGTCAGGAAGATAAAGATCTTCTAATCGAATATTCTCAAGATAGGAACATTTAAACAGAAGTTCATTACATACTTCTGTTGCCAATTCAGGACGATATGTAGCAAGAAACTTCACATCCAAAACAGACATGCTTCGCATTTTTATAATTGCATCTTTTGGATAGAATCTTCCACGTGTAGGTAATTCACTTAATGGAATATTCCAATAATTATACTTATCATATGAATATTGTGACGGATTCATTATTTAAAATCACTCCATAACCAATTATCGTTATCTTCATTCGAAGTTTCTTCAACCATCATATCGATAGTCTTATCGCCATTATCGACAAGCTGAACTGTCTTACAACTATCAAGGTCAATTTCCGGCTGTAAGGTTGCATAAACACCCCAATAGAGACTGGAAACAAGGTCATCATGAGTTCCCTTTACACCCTTGAAAACGTTCGGGGAAACTTCTTCAAAACGGGAAAGCTGAGCAATCGTATTGGCGTCATAAACTTTAAGGATTCGTGAGTCAATAAGACGTTTTGTTTCCATACAAGCATCAAGTTTGGATTTCTTATCAGCGCGAGTTCCAAGGCCATGTTTGTCGGTATTAATCAAATTCGTATTTTCGAGAACATACCAGAGTTCTTCAGAAACTTGACGACCAACGTCATTGTTTTCAAGAATGTAATAAGCGTTGTTATACATCTTGGAAGTCTGGTCAATAATGCGTGCGAATTTTCCAGGAGTAACTGTATTTGACATGTAAGTACAGACCAATTCCATGTCAGTTCTTCCGTTAATTTTGATAACTTGAATTGCAGCATAGTCACCGCCGACACCAGTCGCGCAGTCAACGCCCATAACGTAGAGTGCACCAGGAATTGGTTTTTCATAAATGCACATGTCCAAATCATAGAGATAATCTATCGGTTCTTTCTGCATCAAATCACTAAGAACATTTGGATCAATAAGTGTCTGAGAAGAACCGATGAAGCTACAGTTATGATTTATCAAGCCGTTCGGAGTTGAATATTCTTTTCCTTCAACTTCTACTGGAGTAATAACTGTCTGCACATCGTTTAATTCTATAATATTCTTTACAATGCTTTTTCCGAATTCAGTATTTTCAACTTCTTGGCCAATGGTTAAATCATTTGCTTCCACAAATCCATTTTTTGTTTTTAACTTATGGTCAACAGAGCATTTTAATGTAGTGTTATCAAATTCGATAAGTACAGTTTTTGCGAGCTTTTTCTTAAAGCCCTGGAAAGTTTTAAATTCATCACCGCATAATATTTTCATAGTTTACCTTTTACAGTTGCTTCTATATTTATAAACCCGGATTTTTGATCCGGGTTTTTTGTTATTCGAATGAATTTATTAAGTTGCTTGTATGGAATTTTTTAACTTTCGTAAACTTGTCGACATCTGCATGTTTTACTATTTCGACTTTTACATTGTGCGGCTCAATTTCTTCTGGATTTATAATTTTAATCATGTTCCATTGTGCTAGAAGATATGCGATTCGGTTTCTTCGTTCAATATCTTCCAATGAAACATTACCAAATCCATGATAACCGCTCTTGTCCGTACTGATAGTAAACAACTGTTTAAAATGCGCAAGATAATACGTTCCAAACTGTTCAAACAAGTGGCATGACTGATAGATTATTTTCTTTTTATAGTCAACAATTCCAATACGTGAAAGTGTTTCTTCAATAACCCACTTATCCACCAGCAACTTGACTTCCAATAATTTATTTGTTGGTCTTGTCATTAGTATTCCTCTGGTTTCCAGTCAAAGTCCTTGAGTTCCTTGTCAAAAAATTTACCAGCCAGATAATCAGTATCAAGTTCATCACTAACTTCGCTGAGGAAGGAATCCATAAGAATATTTTTTACTTTTGTATATCTTACAAGATCCCGTTCAGAAAGCTTTGCGAATCCGTAATTACTATAACCACGTTCACTGTAAACATCTGCAATTTTTTGTTTAAGCTCAGTAATATTGATAAATTTCTTGTTGTAAATCAAATACTTGACGTTATTAATTTCACGTGCTGTCCATGTTTCAGGATTACACTTTGCTACAGTATCTTCTATTGTGTCTTCAGCCTGAACAGGCTTAATAACAGTACGTTTAACCATATCGTCCGTACTTTTATTAACCTGTCCGTTTACATATTCTGAAAAACTGCTCATACTTTATTTATACAGTCTTAGGCAAGAAGAACTGAGGCACGAATGCAATTGGAAGTGTAACCTGTTCACCACAAATCGGGCAAGTAAATTCAGCATAAGGATAAGCACTGAAGATATACGGATTAAGCTCGTTAGTGAGATTACTGAAATCTTCCGCGTCAAGATTCAAGATATAACGATAGGCCTGAATCAATGTCAACGGCTTACCATTGAGTTCAGTGAAATATGAAGCCATATCAAGAACATCCGGAAGCAAGTCTTCGACGACCTGTTCATTAGTCTTGAGTTTATTGATTTCTGTTTCCGTAGAAATTGTCGGGAATTGTACCTTAACCTTATCTTTACCAACATTAAAGAATTCCGGAAGTTCATTATCAAGATACTGAACTTTTAAATTTTTAAGCTGGTAATCAAAAGAAATGATAGATTCACATTCTTCACACTTTCCACGAAGCTTGAAAGGAATATCATTATACGTATAGGCACGAAGATAGAAGATAAGCCAAATCTTATCGCCTACAAGAATATTATTTGTATTGATATTAAAAACACACGACTTAAGAACGTTATTGATAACGCTCATGATGTTCTTTTCATCAATACTTGCAAGATTCTTGACATTAAGCGTGGATAGCTTTCTTACATAAATGTCATCGGGATAGTATTTACCACGGGACGGAAGAAGAGTCTTATCCAGCAATACCGCGTTATTCGGAATAGTATTCTGCAACTGTGCCAATACTTCTCCGAGATTATTGTTGTTCAAATTTGATAAATCTATTGGTTCTGATTTAGAAGCCATTTTTCACCTCATAATTAAATTAACACTATATTTATGAATGTTGTTCCTTATTACTGAAGAAATGAATATCTGTAATTTTATGGTCCGTACCGCTATATCCGAGAAGTGTTTTCTGTCGGAAGTCAGCGAACGGCAACAAATTACCGGCATTGTCATAGTTAGCCATAACCGTATGCTGAGAATACTTCTTCTTGCCATCAGTACCGATATATTCAATCTTGAAGGTAACGAAGTCACCAGCTTTAGTCATTTTCTTACTCATGGTAGATTCAAATTCACTTCTATTCATTGTCGTATTTTCATAAGAACTATCCTTATCATACATAGTTCTGATAGTTTCATTACTACTCTTTGTCGGGTCAAATAGGTTAGCTGCAGGACCGCTCTTATAATATTCACGTCCAGTCATATCCTTACCTGCCTTTTCGTCCTTAGCATAAGCCATTAACTGAATAGTAAGGTTAGGACCACGAGTACACTGTTTAAGACCCTTATCAGCAGTTCCGTATTTATACATGTAAGCAGCAGCTTCGTCAGGTTTAGTCAAATCATAACCCTTATTCTTGGCGTCAGCATTAATCTGCTTCAAGTTAGGAGTATAATCCTTAGCCATGTAACCAGTACCTGTTTTGAGGTCACCGATATTAATCGGACCTGACGGAACGTTACCGCTGCCTGTTCCATTTTCACCTTTACTTTCGCTGGCAGAATAGATTTTTGTATCAGCCATTTCCTTTAACTCGGCGTCGACACCTCTTATATCACTATCTGTCTTTGCAATATCAGACTTGAGAGCACTAATATCGTTATTTACACTTTCAAGATCCTTTAAGTTTTGTTTTAAGTCTCGAGAATGTCTTTCATGTTGTGCTAATTGCTGGTCTATTGATTGAATGTCACTTAATACATTTAAAATATCTGTTGTGGAAAGTCCATCAAATTTTTCATAGTCAGCTTTAGACATAATGATATATTCAATAGTACCAAGTTCTTTATCAGAAAATAAACTACTAAAGGCTGCGAGGTTTTCAAATGTATCTCCATGTCTCGATACATTATATTTAATGCCATACTGATTAAGCTTGGCCATTAATTCATCTACATCCACCTTTCCATTTTCACTAAGTATAGAGGCATCAATAGATACAATACCCATTGCATCCGTAACATTGTTATTAATATATTCTCGGTCTAAGAAGCCGTTTATTGCTGATTCTTCTTCAGTAAATCCATATATTGGATTTAAACCTGCTTGTTTACGTGTTTTATTACGTAAAGCAAGCATAGCTTCAAGCTGCTTTTTCTTCGCAAGGAGCGCAGTAATATCAGCACCTTCTTTATTAATCTTAGCTTCCAATGCTGCACGTTCTTTTTCTTTTTGAGCAAGTTGAGCTTCAAGACCTTTCTTCTTTGTTTGAGCTTCAACGTCTGCAAATGCAAGAGCCTGCATCTTGGCATTAATACCGATAATGTCTTCTTTAATTTTTTCTTCTTGCTGCCTAGCTTCAAGAATATCTTTTCTAAGCGAATCTGGGTCTTTAATTTCACGCGGTTCGGCGCCAATTTCGGTGGTAATAGAATTCAATTTGTAACGTACTACAAATTCAGCTTCTATTTCAACTGGAGTACCTAAACTTGTATTTGCAAATTTCGGTGTACTAAGTCTTTTTAAATGACATGCATAAATGTTTGAAATAACTGTTCCGCGCATTGATGGTTCAAGTTCATCGATTTTTACCTTTAATATTGCTGGAGCACAGTTATTCCATAGGTTCATTTCCATATCTGTATTTTCTATATTATTAAATAAAAAACCGTTAAGAAAATACGATATGCTCATATTGTCAGTTTCCATAAAAACAATTTTCAATGTAGACTGACCAAAATCAAATGTTGGGATTACATATTGGGTATTACCAAATCTAAGTCTATTTTCTGTACTTATATTCCAAACCGGAAGTTCAACGGATTTTACATAATAGCTTAAAGATTCAATTTCTTCTGCACCTTTATTATAGAAGAATGTAACCTTAAAACGATATGACATGTGTGGTCTAATCGTTTTATTGAAACTATATACGTTCATTAATCCCATGCTATATTTATAATTAAAAAAGGAACACCAAACGGTGTTCCCTTTAAATTTTCGGAATTAACCGATTACTTTACTAGTTCATATCCGTGTCGTTCAAGGAATGCCTTAGCTTCCAAGAATTTGTTTCCGTGTGAACGTTGCTTATCCTGTTTCTTTGCACATGCAGAGCAGATGCATTCTTTCTTATTGGTAAAATCGCAGTCATCCTTTCCGGTAATAACTTGACCACACTTCTTGCACTTTCTGAATTTTCCCTTACCATTAACAGATTCAGCCTGAAGTTCGGCTTCGTAGTCGAAGTCATCGTCATTCTGAAGTCTATCCTGTACAGATGGTTCATTACGGGTGAAGATATGCATCATGTCGGTAATGAGTGCACCGAATTCATCTTCAATTTCTTCATAGGTGCTATAAACATTATCGGCAATGTACTGAATACATTCACCGGTAGTGCAAGGAGCGTCAAACTTCTTACAATGTTCAATATATTCTTTGACCTGACGGATAACCTCCGGTTCTAGATCAGCAGCAGATTCAATAATTCTTTTCATTTTTAACCTCTTTCTTATTTATATAAATATTCAGTTAAGTAAATTCGTGAGGTGATATGAAAATAGCCGGATTAGACCTTTCCGTAACATCCAGCGGTGTAGTTATAGAAGAAGTAGACGATAAGTTCGATATTATAGGTATTGAACGCCATGGGTTTACAACTGTTCAAAAAAATGCTATATTAAATGGTATCGAGTATTATAGTTATGACGACTACCGTAATACTTACCAGCGTTATGCTCATCTTCAGACAAAAATTCTTGAATGGTGCAAGGACTGCGAGTATATCAGTGTAGAAGCATATGCTATTTCGAAAGGACAGGGCGGTAGGGTCTTCGACCTTGCCGAATACGAAGGTTATATTAAACAGGAACTTTTTAGACAAGGAAAGAAATTACGTTTTTATCCGCCTAACCAAAATAAGAAACTCTTTTCTGAATATGGAAATGCTGATAAAATTAGAATGAAGAATGCTTTGGTCGAGAAAAACGAGAAAAAGAGCTATGGCAATATTCTTCTAAATATTTCAGATTTACCTCCAGTCTTGGACGGTAAGAAAGGTAAGGCACCTACATCTGATATTATCGACGCATTTTCATTGGCAGAGAGTTTAAGGCTTGAATTAAAGCTCAAATTTGGGATAGAAAAGATAGACGACCAGCCAAAATTCATTAAAGACGTGTTTTTAACGACTACTCAGGAACATCCTCTGGGATTATTGAATACAGATTTTATCTATAAATAATTACAGAGGTTTTTATGAAACAGAATGAAGCACTTGAAATTTTAAAGAAGAAGGGTTATATCGTAGAAACTATGAATACCATCGACGATTATGATGATGACATCGACGGTGACCGTTATGACGGAAGACCGCTTAAGGTTACTGTCGGCGGCGAATATGAAGGAACCGACTACGAAGATTGGATTGGTACCGTACGTGATGCTGTTTGGGATTGCTGCTGCGGCTACGATATTCCAGTTGAACAGTTCGACCAGTTCATGGAAGAACATACCGGTGACATCGAAGATGCTTGGATTGTCAAGAAATGGCCTAAGGAATTCGGTAGATCCCTATTCAGCAAGTATTTCGACGAATTTGATATTGCTGGTGAAGAACAAGAAGATTTTCAGCCGATTGAAGATGTAAAACCTGATAAGTTCCAACGTAACAAGAATAAATTTAACCGTAATTCTGGAAAGCGTTCACATCATAGCTTTGATGAATTTGATGATTAATAAGGAAAACTCTATGGTAAGTAAAATATTTTTAGATGTCGACGGCGTTCTTGCCGATTTTAGAGGACAGTGTGAACGATATAACTGTATCGAAGGTACAAAGGTCGATTGGAATGTCATTCATAGTGCTGGCCCTAAATTCTGGGAAGAAATAGAATGGACCGCAGAAGGAAAGCAGTGTCTCGATTATCTGAAAAAGCTTACTAAGGAATTGGAAATCGAACTGTATATCCTTACGGCCGTTCGTGCACAGGATGGCAAGGTCGGTCGTATGAACTGGCTTAAGAAAAATGTCGGTATTGACAAGCACCACTTGTTGATTGTTAACGGCGGTAAGGAAAAAACTTATTATGCCGAACCTGACTCCTTGTTAATCGACGACTACGAAAAGAACTGTGAGATGTTCAATGAAGCCGGAGGTCAAGTAATTCAGTTCAAATCATTCGACCAAATGAAAAACAAACTCGAAGACATGATTTAAAAAAGAAAGGAGATTTTAAAATCTCCTTTTTAATTTTATTAGGTTGACCAGTCCCAGCCTCTTCGCCATTCAAGATAATGCCAACCAGGATCGTCTTCTGTACTTCTGAAAGTATTCAAGTCAATATTACCCGTAGCAGTCCATGCACGGCACCAGTCCCAGTTATTCAGCTTGCCATCTTTATAAACTGTCTGACCGAAAACAATCGCGCCTTTACATCCGTTTTTCTCGACCAGAAATGCAACATAGTAAGATTTATATGTCTTATTTTTAATTTCCGGTTCATTATCGATTTACTTCATCTTCATGGTGAAACCACCAAAACGTCTTTTTACACGACGCTTGATAGAGTCAAGGTCATACGGTTCATTACGATTGAAATGGTAGAAACAATCTTCGATTTCTTCATAGAACTTATAATAAGGATCGTCCGGCTTTGCCTGTACAGGAGTATTTTCTACCAGATATTCATTTTCTTTAAGAATTTTAATTGCTTCGTTTAATTTCATAATTCTCCTTAAAGCGTCGGGGTGATACCCATCTTCTTATGAAGGTCAACGTTGATATTCTTACGCAAAAGGTTTGCGAGGTCAGGAGAATTCTTATCCAAAGTATCAAGAATTACAAGAACGTTCTTCCATGCCTTGGTCTTGGTGATTTCGGTATTGTCATATCCGAAACCTTCCCACTGAGTAACAATCTGTGTCTTAATCTTCTTGCTGAGGTCGTTAATGGCCTGAGCGTCAAGTTGGTCTTGGTCGATAGAATATTCAACCTGGATATTCTTCGGAAGAACGTCTACGGAAACAGGTTCAGTTGCCTGGGCTTTTCCAAACAAGCTACTGGCTACAATCGCTGCGGCTCCAAGAGTACGTCCGACTTTTCCTTCAATCATTACAGATTCCATCATCTTACGATAGCCATAGTAGTCAATAACAGTTTCGATAACGTCATCATCTACATACTGGATAAGCGACGGAAGAACATCCTCGGTAAGGAAAACATCCTTTGTAATGAAACGAATAAGTCTGTCCTTAGTATTGTCATCGTCGTCGAGTTCGGGGGACAAATCGTTAACGAGACAGTAGTCAACATAAAAATCTTCGGCTAGTTGGTCGGAAAGTAATCCGACAATCTGTAATGCAATCTTCTTGCCGAGGTCTGGCCTCGCGAGCGCAAACTTCTGAAGTCTTTCCTTCAGTGGCATGGATGCTTCAATAATATATTTTCTAGACATTTTAAACCTCTACATATATTTATAAATATGTTATGGCAAGAGACTACGCTGCAGAATTCGCAAAATTGTTTAAAAACGGAGGCTGTTCAATCAGAAATAAGGACTGGACAGCTCCTAAATTTTTCGATAGTCAGAATAACGACTGTTATGCTGCAGAAGCTGCTCTAATGTCATCATTAACTTCTGAAGCTTTTGGTAATTTCGGTTTCGAAGTACAATATTATATCAAGGATATTTCCACGAAACAGGACAGACTTTACGGTGAAGATCCTCTTGAAAATGTAAGGAGAAGATTCACCTTGAAGATGTATGCGGAACAGTTGCCTGCATATCAGAAAACGTATACTCTCCAAGGTATGACTTATGAAGAAGTCATCACCTGCATGTGTACGATTCAGCATTTCATGGAAGCTTCAAGATATGAATATGGAACAAACCAGATAAAGTACAATTCAGAAGTTCCTAAAATCGGCGATATAATTTATCTCGAATATTCGGACCTTTTCTATGAGGTAATCAACGTCAAAACTTTCGCTGAAGGAACATCATTCCTTTCCAGCCCGATTACCTATACGTTCACGTTGAGAATCTGGAGAAATACACACCAGAATGTCGATATTGACAACCTTAACGAGGATAATATGGACAAGCTCAGAACGTTTAGCGAACTCGACGAAATATTTGATATTGACGAGAAAGCTTCTACCGGTCATCCTACATCTAAAGTAGGTCCTGATAGCGATATTCTTGAAATCAACAAGGATTTACCTAAAGATACTACTGAAGACGATAAACCGAAAGATAACGTTCATAGCCATGTAGCATATGAATATCCGGATCCGATGGTCGAATATGATGACGGAAAACCAAAAGACAATCCTAAATATTATGATCCGTTTGACGGATGGTAATTAGAAGTCTGCTGGGACCAATCCCATCTGAGATATACTGTTGGCAATCGTTTTCTTCTGCGGGACAATCTTAAGATTTCCGCTAGGTTCACGCTTATTAATATGGTATGTCCAAATATCAGAATGGAACGTTAATTTACATTTAACAATATCTTCACTGTTATAGTCAAGGTCGCTTTCAAAGTCAAGGTTTTTAAGAACGCAGTTTTCGAAGTGGAATTCTCCGTTAAAGTTACTTGACTGGTTTGCTTCGCCTGTTCTGTCTTTCAACATGACTATGATTTTATCGATTGTAATATATTCAGATGTACCTACACGTGAAGAATAGGTTTCATGTTCCGGGTGAACCGGATAAATTGTAGATTTATTATAGCTTACACCGTCTGAAGCCATCAAATCTTTTAGACAACGAGAATTAATCTGTGCGATAGAAAACAACTGACTATTATCTGACGGTTCTGCACGTACGATAAACCTGAAACTGATGTCAGTTCCGTATGTTCTAACGATAGGGAATGTTTTTTCAGAACCAAAATACTTCTTGGTAACAGTTGTCGTTTCAAACTTCGGCAACGTTGCTGTTTCTGCAATAAGGTGGTCATCGTCAATTTTTGACGTACCGGTAGACTTATAGAAAAATACATGGAATAACCAGCCAGGTTGCGGGTCTGACATGTTGAAAAAGTTCTCGTTTATGAAAATACTGTTTGGCATAAATTATTCCTAGAATTCCTTTGTATCGTATTTCGTATTGAAATCCATCCAGTTATATGTAAATATCGCTTCACGCTGAATAGTATCGTCGCTTTCGTAATTATATGAAATACCTGGAATAGATACCAATTTACATTCATAGAATTTGTACTGCTTGAAGTAATCTCCCTTATCACCGTCGTTAAGTCCCATGGAATTAGTGGATGGATCTCTATGCTGATTAAATATTTTTACTGATATTATACCTGGTTTCGTATTTATGTTTGAAACGTCATTTTTCTTATCAGCTGCTTTATTAGGTACCAGCTTATCACCATCTGCATTTGTGTCTGTACCATAAGAATATGGTGCAGCATTATTTGGAATCGAATTTGACTGGTAATAATATTTGTTTAACGATTGAATATGATAAATCTTTTCAAGTATCGTAGTTATGCGATAAAGACTATCTTCATTGAATTTAACGGTCAATGTACCAGCATTTTCTGCACGGGTAGGAATTTTGAAATTAAGACCACCATAAAATAAATCTGCGGTATTTACTTTTCTTTCAGGTATACTAACGGAAACAACTGCCTTATTAAGCGTTTCCATTTCGGTTTGACCCAATAATACATTTTCTCCTGCTTTAAAATTGATAAAATCATTAAATACTGCCTTAAAGGTCCATTCTAATGCAGGTGGTTGATTATAGAAATCGTTATCCCATATAGATCTTAGATTTCCGCGTGTAGGTCTTCCCATTTTATTAGTTAAATCGTATACACCCATATCTATATTTATAAAACATCAGTTAACGGGCGCATGCGCCCACAGCTGGCAAGCCAGCGTTTTATGGGTGCGAAGCACCCTATCAGGCGTTGCCTGGATGTTTCATTTCATATAATTTTTAAATTTTTTGTACAGTAAGCCTTAGTCAGGTTTCTGTACTTTTTACAGTAAGAGGATTTACGTATTGACATATCGGGCTGGTCATCCTGTACTCCGAGCTACATTCAATACAACCGATGGCGGCTATGTGTATTTAGTGCTATAAATACTTCAGTGGTGAAACGTTATCGGTTACGGCCATTAGCTTCTAACTGGTCACGGCTTCTGCCCGATCATAGTGTAGGATTTACACCTTATAATCCTAAACGGCCAAAGACATTGCCGATACACTCATTGGATTGACGTTCGTTACTGTTACTTTGGTCTTCTATGTAAAAATTTTTATTCAAATATAAGTAAAATTTTTTATTGCGTAAAATAAAAATAACATTTATATTTGAATTTTTATTAAAAAAGAATAAAACCTGGAAGTTTTTCCAGGTTTTTTCTAATTTTGGATGTATATTCGGAATTACGAGATCCAGAATTCTCCGTTCGGGGATTCGAGACGGATGTTTTCGAGACAGTAGTCGTATTCCTCCTTATAGCTAGAATAGAGAGAGTCACCGTTCAATTGACCACCACCAGCGATAGTCAAGGTATATTTTCTAAGTGCGTTTGCCCAGACCATACCTGCACGAGCGACAACCAATTTACGGAACATGATGTCGTTAAAGATTTTTACAGATTTTTGCTTCTTGTAGACTTCCATGATTCCCTTACACGGATGACGAGGAGTCGGCCAAACAGAAAGTTCCTTTTCTTTCTCGTTGTAGCGAACCTGATAAGATTCACCAAATTCCATTTTAGCCTGTTCAAGCCATTGAAGTGCAGCATTCCAACTTCCGAGAACGTCACCGAAACCAGCACTGTTACCGTAGCAGGAACCGCGGAAAATCGAGGAAGCATTCATACTCATAACAGAATCATAAAGGGCGTTATGCGGGAGAGTGAAAAGTTCGTTAATATCGCCGAGCCAGTTGGCAGTAGCGAAGTCAACTACGGATTCCAATTCCTGACAAATCTTATAGTGTGTACAACCAGGAATAAGGTCAAGAACCAGATAATCGCGGTAGTTGCCCTGTCTGAAATAATATCTCTGAATGTAACGAATACAGTCACCGATAATATAGTTCAGCTGTTCATCCGAAATTTCAACACAGATAACCGGACTACCGAGCATGAGCTTGATGTAGTTTCGAAGCATTGCAATATTCTGAATAGTCGTAGCTTCAAGAACCGGGTCATTTTGACATGGGCCAGGATATGGTGGCATAGGAACCGAACCGGTATGTGCATTCGGAGGCGGCATTGGTCTACCAGAAGGCGGAGGCGGGAAAGGTCCTGGAGGAGGTGGTGGGAATGGACCAGGATGCGGCGGGAAAGGACCCGGACCTGGAAAATTCGGAGGCGGAACCTGGATTGGATCTCCAATAAAACCTTCAGTATTCATTTCTTCATTCATACTATATTTATAGAAATACGGTTTTATAAATATAGCATGGCTGAAGAAAAAGTGATGAATAGTATCTCTTATTATGAGAGAGAACATAAGCGAATAGACCCGAGACCTGATAATACCTATTATGTTAATGGCTTTTATCAGGAATCAGAATTAAAAAGTAAAGATAAAACTAGAAATACACCGAATTATGCTGATAATTCTTTACAAGATGAATCGCAGGCTACAAGTGATCACGGCTGGATTGCCCCCTATGATTTTTATAAGGAAAACGTTCATACCACAAATCCTAGCACAAATGTAAATAATGGTTTTATTCAAACGGAAGACGAAACTGCTAATAGTGTCTTTAAATTTAAAGACCAATATTGGTGGTGTGAAGATTTGCATAACTGGTGTGTCTATACAACGGACTGTGTTAATAATCCGTATTTGAATTCGTTTTATTTAAACGTGTGGAATGGCCTTGATAATTGGGTCCCGGCAACATATAGTTTTTCAGCTGATAAAACCGCAAAATTTTCACCATTACAGAATAAAATTATTCAGAAGAAAATAGACCGTGGCGAATGTATTGTAATGCACCGCGGTGCTTTGAAGAATACACCGAGTGAATGGAAGTTTAGTAACGGACCTCTGGTTATTAATCATGCATGGATTCTTAAAAAGAGTGAAACATATAGTGTTAATAGCGAAAACGGCTTCCAAGCAATTAGATGGTCGACTCCGAAACATATAGTTAATAATTCGGAATATAGTGAAGCAGATAAATTGATGCGTGTTACTGCTGGCGGTTTGACATTTAAAGTTGATATTAAGGTAAGAAAAGCTTTCGCAGATACTAACAGTATGTGGAAAATGTTCGCCGAAGATAAAAAATCTACCGATAAGACAACTCCACATAATTTGGCATTTTATAGTAAGCACCAAATGAATGCTTGTGACTATAAAACGTCATATAGATGTACATTTGAATATCCAGTTTGCGAAAATGGCGGAACAGGCAATGGTGAGGTTACATGGATAGAAGAAAGCCAATGTAATGCATATAATCATTTTGGGAGAACTCTTTATTGGAGGACAGATTCAAGCGGTATTACCAATAAGGCAATCGATGATGATTTTAAAAAGAAATATGGTGATGAAAATGTAAAATCTCCATTGAATTTCCGTGTTTGTAAATATAACCATTTGTTAATGAATTCCATGGCGATGGAAAAAATTTTCGCGGTTCATATCTATATGGTAGGAACTGACGGGGATGTTTTATTGCCTAATATTTGGATAAATAAGAACGCACCAGAAGAAGATAGACGTTCATATAGTGGTGGAACCAGCTATCCGATATATATGAGTTACGTTGATATTTGTATGTTGTTCTTTAATGGTTCTATCGTTTCAGACTGGAATATGCCAGGTAATAAAGACGAGGGTGATCGTTCTGTACCATTTACAAAAGATGGTGTTTGGAAAATAAAAAATTATCCTATGGTTATCACTTTGCTTAGTATGCTTCAGCGTGCAGACCAGGATCCTGAAAATGTTAATAAGTTCTTTGATATGGATTATAGTAAAGCACAAAAATGGCTCGCAAAGACAGTCGATACTTTAAATACTACGGCATCTTATTTTACGGTTTTATATAGACCGAAGGAACCTGATTCTGATGGAACTAATTATGTAATGCGATATGAATTTTACCGTCCCATTACACAGAAAGACCAAGACCAGGCTACATATATTGCTAGATATGTTGCAGATAATTTTGATAATGAAACTCTTGGTACCGTTGCGGGTGTAGCTGTTGATGTTCTTTGTCCGATTTGGGGTGCAGTTGACCTTCTTACGTATGCATTTTCAGATGATAAAAAAACTAAGATTCCTGAGCAGTTAGCAAATTGTGCCAGAATGACATTTATAAAGAAAGATGATAATACATTAGAATTGAATACGGTTAAGGATTATACTCTTTATATAGACCATGCTGACAGAAATACGAATGATAGCGGGTATAAGCAAATGGGCTTAATCGTTGAAAAGATGTTAAATAGCTTATCGGGAAGTCAACGAATTGAATATATTGATTCTATGATAACTTGGCCGGGTTATAAGGAATATTATGCGGTATCAGATGCACTTTTTGAACCATCTACTTCAAATCTTCGCGAAGGTTTGAGTATTTCCGCACCGACTGTTTATAGATTACCTACTGGTGATATTGCGTTATGTTCTCAGTTACATTGGGCTGGTGAAAATAGATTGCTTGGCGGTCCAGGTGATTCTGGTTTAGATAACCCAACAGAGGATAGTGTTGATAAGGCTAATAGGTTTATTAATTCACAATGTCGTTTATATTTTGGTGCTGGCAATAATAAAACTATTGATGACCACTGGCTTAAAGAATATAAGACAGAGGCTGATATTTCCAGTAAGGATTTTGGTTTGGTAGAGAATCAAAGTTTGCAAACTGGATATGTTTTTGAACAAATAAATAATAATAATACGGAAAAGCTAAAAATGGCAGTGACGACATTCAGACCTATTGTTATTACAACTACCTCTGGTGAAAACGTCGATACAGCAAAGAAGTGGTAATATGGATTCTTTTGTTTTTAATGGATATAAAAATAGCCTTTTAACTGGTGAACTTAAAGATGTAGATAAATGGACTTTTTATCTAGTTAATAAGGATTTTGTGGATGACCTTGGAAGTATCTTACCAAGAATTGATACAAAGAACCAGTTAGAAAGCTTTATTTACGCTAATAACCCATCTATTCCCAGTGAAAATCAAGCAATGAGTAAATATCTTAGTTCATTTACTCCAGTTCGTTATACCTATAAGGTAGCGAGCACAACGCTTAATTCTGAACGACCGAGTTATGTCGATTTGGATAACTGGGCTGAATTTAATAAGAAATATCCAAATCAAGAGCATTTGCATAGTTTGTTCTTTGTAAAAGGTAATGTATTCTATCGTACATATGAAACTGAGGAATTGGGTGCTGATGGAAAACCGATTAAGAAACCTCGTGGTTTCTATTATGTTGAAACAGCTGAAGAACTTAGATGGTGTGCAGAAAAAGTTAATGGTACAGTAAACAATAATAGATCTGACATTTATAACAATAAAATTAACATCGTTCTTGGTGATAATCTTGGTTATGGAAATGCTGCCGCGGACCAGTACAAACAAATTGATTTTTGTATTGGTTCTGATATTGATAGACCATTTGAAGGTATTTTTTACGGTAATGGTTATGCAATAGAAAATATTGAATTGATTTGTAACGGTAATAGTACAGGTATTATTGGTTATCTTGGCCATGAAGGTATTATTCATACTGTAAGTGTACGCGGCCGTAACGTGTTGAGATGCAACAATAAGTTGTCAATTACTCACATGGTTAATGATGCATGCGATATAAATGCTGGTTTTATTTGCGGTAAGAATAACGGCCTCATTTCTGACGTACATTTTGAAGGTAGTGTATATTTTGCAAACTTTATTCCAGGAGTTTATGCAGTAAGCAACAAGACTGATGATGGTGGTAATGCTTTTGATAATATGAATGCAAATCCATATTATCCAGATTATTTGTGTATAAACTCGATGGCAAATATTGTTCCTTACATTGGTTATTTCAATGAAGGCGTTTTTGGAACTTGGGCATATAGTGCAGGCAGTAGACAATTTTTCCCTGGAGAAGATTTCAAAAAATGTAATAAAGGTTATTGGAAATGTAATGACCTTTATATGGGACATTCGACTGATGGTGGCGAGGAACGTGCATTAAATAATTATTATCCGTATGATAATTATGGATGCGGAGAATGGGCATATCCTTCAGTAACCGATATGACAAAAAATACATATGCAAGTGTTACTGGTCATACATTGTTCTATTCAATTAATACAATGTTTGATACTCAAAGACTTGTTGCTGGTGCCCTTGGTGACTGGAGTACATATTTGTCATTACTCAAATATACAAACACAAAGAGCGGTAATTATGTTATGAGTGACTGGGAAATTCAGTCTACTCAGTATCTTGATAAACCGATGAAAATGCACCAGTTTAACCGTGTTTCGTATAATACTGGTTTGTTGATTGGATGTAATGAAGGTCATGTTCAAAATATTGCCATGAATGCGGAAGCTGTTACTTCTGGTACATACGTCGGATTTATGGGTGGTATTGCTGGTAAGGAAGCTGCAAATGGCGGAAAGATATTTAATAATATTTGTGTTAATTTAACAGCCAGGGATTATAATGCTTCTACTCGTAATTATTATATTTCCGATGATGGCGACCAGCTGTCTGTTGTAGACAATAATACGGCTAACATAGTACAGTTTGTAACTGATATTTTTGGTACATCTGAAAATAATTCTATATTAAATTCTAGAGAAAGTCTTATGTCTACTTCTAGCAAGGATAGAATTTATAAGCAAGATACTTATCATAAAAAGCTTGGTGTTGGCGGAACTCGTGCAGATGGTACTTTTGACTGGGGTAGTTCGTCACTATTAAGAATGAATATTAATGGTTATTCTGGTACCGTTTCTGGTCAGTTATCACATATTTTTGATATTCCTGCTTCTGCCTATAATAAAATTATGAAAAACTATTTGCAGGAAGAAGCACCTGCAGTAGAGCCGCATTGTAAGTTTGCTCCTGCGACTACTATAAAATCTGTATTATTAGCTAATGCGGATTATTCAGGCTGTGTTACTGCTTTTTCAGAAACTGTAACATATTCTGGTTTGAATATTGATTCAACCACAGAAATGGTTCTTACTAATTATGAAATTTTTGATAAGCGAACTGGCGCTACATACGCAGCTAATCATCCAAAAGCTTTGGGTATTGTTTATGATTTTGGTCGTTATGGTCATGAAGGTTCATTGACTAATGATATTAGTGACCCGTTTAGTAAGAATTCCGACAATGTAGCAGTTACTGATGATAATAAAATTCAGATTGCTGAAGCAACTAGGATTTGTGGTACAAACGGTTATGATTATACTAATAATGTAAATTTTGCTGTTTATTCAGTAGACCGTGAAGATTCGAACAGTGATTGGCGTATCAGAAGTAGTTTGAAGGCGGTATTTGACAAGATTGACACAACAACTAAGAAAGATGTATATATTTACAACTGTTCAATCGGTGGTTTTGTTATTAAAAAACGCCCCAGTGATAAGGTTATTCCTACCGAATATGACCGTAACTATTATAAGCTTAATGGTATTTATGGTTTAAATAACTATTCTTATGATACTTATGATATTGTCGGTGCTACAAATGTAGTTTTGTCTATTTGCCGTGAAAACGGTACCAAGTATCAGTATTATACATTGACTATTCCTGAAATCATGAATAGTGAATCTATTGGTGGTACGAATTTTACAAATAAGGCTTCAAACCAATTCTTTATTGCAAACTATGAAAATAGAAATGCTAATAAGCCGGTAGTATCTTATTTGAAAGAACAATATGCAATCGATGGATGTAGTAATTATAAGATAGAATTAAAATCTATTAAAAATGTTGGTGCATTGTTTGGTTCATTAGTATTGAGTACTAGTGCAGAAATGTCTAATGTTTCTGCTTATTTGGAAAATAAGCATAAAACTAGATTTATGCATTATACCAATAATATGACATTTGAAGCAGGTAAAATTACAGATTTAGGTGAAGTAGTAAATATTAGTGCATTTGATGTAAGTGCTGCATCAGCATCTAATAATTTCTTCAATGATGCAAACCTGTTAAAAATCTGTAAACGAAATGGTTATTTTGAAACTTCTGCTCACTCGGATCAAGGACCAGTTTATGTTAAGAGTAAAACTTTAAGCGGAACTGAATATGGTTATATTTCTGATGTGGATGGTTTCAAACTTTATGGCGGAATGCGTATTGGTCTATATGAAAATCATCTAATGTATTCATATCCGACTTTTTCACATCCAGAACTTCATGATTATGCGTTTGATAATAGATTTGCTCCATTTGCCGCTGTATGTGAATTTAATTCTAGTAATATAAGCGATAAGTATAGTAAGACTATGAGAAATTATGTTCCATATATTAGGCTTAATAATGTTAATTGCATATATATGGAAGATAATGATAATTTTGAACTGGCTGCTACTAGATATTATGGTCCAATGTATTGTGCTAGGGATTTGTTACATACTCGCGACATACCATTTGCTAATGGTGTAAATATGCTTGCGCCAACATACGCTTTTGGTATTGCACTTCCGTTTATTGCAGAAATTAAACCGACATATATGGCAATTCCGTCTATTTTACAGTCGCCATTGTCTAATATTGATAACTATGGTGATACATCAGACTCGGGTATATATAAGCGTGTTGGTATGTTTACAATAGACCAGACTGTTGCATCACCGACTAATGATCCTAACTATTGGTCTATTAACCTCAACGTTGATTTGCCGGGTATGCAGGGTGCTATTGACCGTGATGAAACCATTGCACAAGTTACTAAATTAAATGGTTTTGAACTAAATAATAATGATTATTCATTTGAACGCGGAAAGACTACTGGTAATTTGCTTGACCACCTATTTACTATGGATGGTGTTAGAACTAATAAGCTATACTTTGGTTATATAAACACAGCCACAAATCATTTTGTCGGTGGTGAAGGTTATGGTAGATTACTTACAAATTATGCAGAAGTTTCTGATACAACAAGACTTGGTTTTGATGCACAGTCTGCAAATGATGAAGACCCAGAACTTTCAATTTATACACAGAATAAAGTTTTGGCTGCTGATATGTATTTTGGTAGTGACCTTGTATTAAAACAGGATTTGGAATACGCTTCTGGTTATTATAAGGACCCAGAATCAATGACTATTGTAAGAAGTAAATATAATCCATATAGTATTGGTGAATATCATCAGTATTTCTCCCCTGTTACAACCACCGCTATTTCAAATCCAACACTTCCGACAAAACCATTTGAATATAACGGTGTAAATACTTGTCTTACACACCTGTCTAAAAAAGCATCGGATCCGGACACTGGTTGGTTCTGGCGTGGAATTAAGGGAAATGTAAAAAAATCTGAGAGAGCAGACCGTTATGAAGGTGTTGATAAATTTAAGTATAACTTTGTAAAGGAACGTATTAGCATTACAGCTAATAAGTTCTCACATGATGTTCAACTTGATGAGGTTAATAACCATTATGGCTTCTGGTTTACGGACGGTTTGAAAGATACTATTAAATATAATAATAAGTATATAACCAAGTTCTATAACGGTGACAATGACGAAGTTCGTTATGATGGTACTACTTTACATCTTGGTGCAATGTTCTCAGAAAAGTCTATTTTACAGAGTCTTAAAACTGAACGTGTAATTTCTGCTGCAAGTGGTATTATTTGTGATGACTTGCAAGGTTTGTATGTTGTTGATAGTAATAACCATAATGTCATGTATATAGATATAGGTATGGGTGAATGTGATGGTACACAGGCATGGTCTATGACTTGTAGTGCTGAGGGCGTTAGTGAACGCGGATTACTTTTGGGGATTGAATAATGGCAGTAGAATTAGATGCTATTGAATACGGTAAGATAGATAACATTAATAGCAAGGAGATAAAAATAACTCCTGCTAAATGTTTTGTTTTTCGTCGTTACCTTGATTATTTGATGAAAAATTCAAAATCTGAAAAAATAACAGATTTTAACCCAGGTCGTTATCACATTTATTCATTCCCAACAGTTCCAGGAATTACTAATGAACGTAAATGGAAATGGGAACCAGATAGTGAAAAAGATATTTACAACTTAAAACAGTATATGACTGCGGATATTGGTTGCTTGAAAACAGTAACAATACTTACTGTTGATAGTAAGAGACTTATACCATCCAATATTTCTTATGAGCAATTTTTTAACATTCCAGTATCTGGTTGGTTATTTTCAAATAAGGCAAAATATGAGTCTTATATACAGGATGATTATAATTTTAAAACTTATAATTATACGCCAGTTGACCAGCGTTTAAAAAGAAAAGATTATAATACTGAGGTTTTAGCAAAAAACGGCTTTGATTTTAAGTATTGGGGACAAAATTATGACTTTGCCGATAGTTATAGCTATGAAGATTATTTGATGTTCGGTATCGAAGAAACTCATTTAAAAGACGACTGTTCAAAAATGACATCTGCTCCAGCAGATTATGATATTAAAAGACTGACTGCAAAAACAGCAGCAATAGTTATAGCTTATCATCATGATAAAGGAATAATTCCGGTAACATATTATGAATTACATAATTCTTTCTTTACTTCTGATGGTATTGTAAGAATTGAATGGTCACAGAACGGTATAATAACGGTAACGTAAATGCATAGAGGTTTTGGTACAATATTGAAATTGAATTTAATGGGTAGTGATTCACCGAGACGTTCGAGATCTGCGATGCTTACATCTATTAAAACATATTTTACTGAAGCATTTAATGCTCATGTGACTATACCATGTTTTATGGTAAAGGGAGCAGTTACAACACCTTCTGGTGTAACAACTCCGATGGTTGGACCTCTTGGAACAGTAAATACATTTATTTCAGGAGTAATTTCACCGTTGACCTTTATGCAAAAGATTAGGAAAGAACCATTTTTTGAACAGCTTGTTTCATGTATAAATGATATTTTAAGAACATCTATTGTTACAGTTGATATAAAACCTATTGGTGCGACGATTCCGATGACTGTTCCTTTTTCAACGGTATTAAATATGCAGCAGTTTGGAAAATCACTAGAGCTAAATATGAAAGCATTAAAATGCGCAGATAGCACTAGTTTTTATATGGCATTAGATGCACAGTTTGAAACAATTTGGAGTTATATATTGGCATCAGAAGTTTTTTATTCTTCTCCATGCGTTGGCGGTGTATTTAATGGTACAATTACATTTACAGGCCTTTCTTTGGCTGTATAAATAAGGTATGGCAAATACTGATATTTCCGCATATTCTTGGCTTTGTAATACGATGAAGAGTATTACCGCTCCGCTGAGCGAAGGCGGTAATATTGTCTGTGATAATGAAAAAGACACTATTGATTCCGCAATAAATGACGCGTATGACCTTTATGGTTTGAAGTGTATCTATTACCGAGTCACTGAGGATTTAAAGCGTGATAAGTTGTTTGGTGAAGACCAGTTGCGTTATATATTACGTAGCTGGTACTTTAACGGTTATATACAGTCACTTCCGTCTAATGTCAGAATTTACCAGCTTGAAGGTATCTGGGGCGATGATACGGTAAAGATGTTTGCCAGTATCGATGCATTCAATTATTTCTCTACCTATGGTGGAGTAGATAAGAATACGCCTGAAGTATATGAGCCACAACCGCCTTCTATCGGTGATATAATTTATATACCCGCAAACGATTATTTTTATGAAATCCGAGATGTAAAATACTATGAAGAGGCTTTCGGTTTGAAACCTCATACATATACGTTTACTTTGAAGGTTTATAAGGATAATAAGTGGACGATTTCAGCAGATTCGCCAACATTGTCTGATAGAAATGACCCCATTTACAGGGTCGCGCCTTCGGCGCTTAGTGCACAATTTAATTATGAAGATCCATTGATGATTAACAATAACAATTTGGCTTCGGCATGGTCCGGAAAAGACCCATATAATACGGATATGCATTATAATTATCCTGAGCCGAAAGTTGAATATGATGATGATAGGCCAATGGATAACAATAAGAAATATTACGACCCTTTCCAGGGGTGGTAAAATTAGCCTTATATATAAACATAGAATATGTCAATCTTTTGTAAAAACTACCGTCAGGGTATTTTCTACCCTAAAAATCCCAGTAAATGTTTGAACGTTAATGGGGAGATTTCTGCTAGACCTCCGGAATATCGTTCAAGCTGGGAATATAAGCTCATGGAATGGTGTGACCAACGTGAGCGGGTTTTGAAATGGGGTAGCGAAATTCATAAGATTGAATATTATTCCGAGGTTGACGGTAAGATTCATAGGTATTTTATCGATTTTTACTATGAAATAAATACAATACACAACGGAATTAAAAAATACGCTATCGAGGTAAAACCTAATTGCCAGATAGCAAGACTCGACGAGCATGGAAATGTCATCTATCCGGACCCGCCAAAAAAGAAAACTCAAAAATCGTTGATGCAATGGCAAGAACGTTGCAATGTTATAAGAGTTAATAACTGCAAGTGGCAGGCCGCACGAAAATGGTGTCAAGAAAACGGATATATTTTCGAAGTATTATCCGAAGAAGACGTAGGTTCCTGGGCCAGTCAAAGGAATGTTAATAAATGAGTGAAATGAATGTCGATGTATTCGATAAATTAGATGAAAAATTTGATATAAAAGAAGAAATTCAAAAAACTGAGGAAAAAACCAAAAAGGCTATTGTCGAAGTAAAGACAGGTATTGCTCAGCAGAAGTATAATCTTGAAGATAAGGAATATCTTAAAAACGAACTTCAGGATCTTATTTCAACGAATAGAATGGTTCTTGAGACGCTTGCCGGACAGATTAAGTTCGGATGCGACCTTGGACTTATTGCTAGCTTTGCCAATATTTCTAAGACTATTACCGAAAACCTTTCTGAACTTATCAAGCTCGAAAAACAGGTTACGGATTACCAAATCACAGAGTCTAATGAGAATATCAAGTTGGCTTCCATGGAACAGAAGGAACGAATCGCGAATAATCGCATGTCCTCTAAGGCCGGAAAGTTGCCGAATATGACACAGACTAACAACATATTCTGTTCTAATTCGCGTGACGCATTAGACATGATTTTAAACAATAAACAAAAGCCCGAACTCGTTGAATCCGAGATGCCAGATTTTAAGTTTGAAGATGAAGGAGCAGAGGGATAAGGATGGTTTTTTCAGTGCATTACAAAATTTCACATAGAAACGAATTTTTAGAGAAGTATTTCTGTAAGATGTTTAAGAACTGTGTCGACGAAGATGTTGAAATCTCCAAGGACAGACTTACAGACCTCATGGAATTGATGGTTAATCTTATTTTAACCGAAAATAAGGCCGGTTTATATGACCTTTTAACGAAGAAAAATACCAAAACAGCTAGGATTTTCTTCAACTATTTGACATGCTCCAATATCCGATCTATAAATAAAGAGATAATCAAGGAACGTATTGAAGCAATTTATAAGTTCTAGGAAGGAAAATATGAGAGATTTAAAAGAAATTTTAGAAGAAACGGTTAGCCCGATTAATCTTTCATTCAGTACAGAATATAAGAAGTTTTTGACTGAAGCTGATGATTTCGGCGGAGACGACGCTGGCGGCGGCGATGATGCTGGCGGTGCTGACCCGTTTGCAGACGTAGGCGGAGATGACGCCGGTGGAGATGCTGGTGGTGACCCGTTTGCCGGTGGTG